>Ga0194132_10000468_pt1 | contig 83427 bp, 72 predicted proteins | sample TA2KigOf80mmetaG_FD_148612 | JGI IMG/M metagenome (GOLD analysis project Ga0194132, IMG submission 148612) | Freshwater microbial communities from Lake Tanganyika, Tanzania - TA2015054 Kigoma Offshore 80m | ecosystem: Environmental > Aquatic > Freshwater > Lake | place: Tanzania: Lake... | reverse complement strand
GGCACGGGCTAGGAGACACTTTTCTCCAGACCCTTCCGGAACCGGTTACGCAGGAGGCGGATTTTCAACCAGGTGCGCTTTCATGGCAGCGATGTAGCTCGACACCTTCGCCGGGTCGGCTGCGGGAGCCTTCTTGGCCGCTACCGCTCGATACAGGTCTGCAGCGCCCCAGGCTGCGGTGTCCGGCCGGTCGGAGTAGCGCGGTATCAGGTGGGCGTGCATGTGGGGAAAACTCTCCCCGAAGGCCACCACGTACACGCGCGCCGCACCAGCCAGCTTCTCGACAGCGGCCGCCAGGTGATGAAGTGTCGGCCCGAAACTTCGAGCCTCCCGTTCGTTGAAACGCGCTGGACCCTGCACGTGGCGCTGCGTGTGAAGCATTGTCCAGCCCGCAAGGGGATGTGGCGGCGGGGCATGCCTCACCAGCCAGAGCGCGTTTTCGAAAATCACTCCGCCATCTACCGGCACGTCACCGGCGTTCTGTTTGCACACCCCGCATGACGCATCGTACGAGCTGTGTTTCACGTTTTCCCCCTCGGTGATCTAGTACCACTTCTGCTTTTCGACGACATTGATGAGTGGCTTTCCGGCCGCGAAGCGACGGGCGTTTTCCAGGATTATCTGGTACCTCCGCTCCTCGACGTGCGTGCCGTCGCGTACCGCCACGTGCGGCGTTATCAGGACATTCGGAAGGGCCCAGAGACGGTGATCGGCCGGAAGGGGCTCGGTCTCGAAGACATCCAGGCCGCAGCCTGCGATGACGCCTTCCTCGATCGCCGCGGTCAGGTCCTCGAGCCGGGTTGTCTTGCCGCGTCCGATGTTGATGAAGTAGGCCGTCGGCTTCATCAGCCTGAAGCGCTTCATGTTGAACATGCCTTCGGTCTCCGGCGTATGCGGCGTCGTCGTGATCAAGAAGTCGGCGCGCGGCAGGACTTCGTCCAGGCGATCTGGCCTCAACATCTCGGCGATTCCGGGCGCCGACTCGATCCTGGGATCGATACCGATGACCGTCATGCCAAATGCCGCGCACAGCCTGGCGGTTTCTGCGCCGATGCCGCCTACGCCGACGATGATTACGGTCGCTTCCCGCAGGTAGACGTACTTGTGGGCAGGCGCATCCTTGTTCCACTCCCGCCTGGCCTGTGCCTGCATGTAGTACGGGAGGCCCCGTGAGAGCGCCAGCAAGAACGTCATGATGTGGGCGCTGATGTGATCGCTGTAGATGCCCCGCGGGTTGCAGATGACTACCGGGTGTTCGATGAGCTCCCTGTAGTAATAGCCGGCGAACGGCCCGGCGTCGGGGTTTTGCAGCCACCGCAGCTTGCGGGCCGCCGCCAGCGCAGCCGGTGGCACCCAGCCGAATGCGCAGTCGGCGTCGACGATCTGCTCCAGGGCCTCCTCGTCGGTCTCGGGCACCGCGACCGAATAGTCGGCGAGCGAGTCGGAGAGCCTCCTGGCCCACTCACGCTTCTGGTCGGTCTGGGGCGGCATCATGATGAATTTGGGCATGGTCGACTCCCGGCGGCAACTGCTGGGCGCAGATTACATCGAAAGGCCGACCACGTCCTTCAGCCCAGCGACTCGCGCCGCAGGTCATCCGGGGTCCGACCCTGCACCAGCCCCTGGAACGAGGGGTGGCGAAGCCGGCGGTCATGAGCCACTCGGCAAACGTCACGCTGGCGAAGCAGGCAGGCCGCACCGAGCGCGCGCCCGGTTCGGGGACGGTGCTATCGCCGGTGGTGGGAGGGGTCTCGACCACGAGTGGCTCGTCTGCCGCTCTCAGCTTCCCAAGGTCCCGCTCCGTGAAACCGGTACCGCCCCCTCCCGCAGTAGCGCAGTCCGCCGCCCCCGTAAAAGCCCAGCAGTAAGGCGCCAGAGCCAGCACGGCCGCTTCCGGCGCAAAGCGGTCCATCCAGTCGTCTCCGACTGCGAGTCACGAGGCGCACGTGGCCGTTCCTCACGTGGCATAAGTTCGATAGCCGTCGTACTTGTTTCGTGCAGCCATCCGTCCCCTGCCGGCGCTTCTCTGGCCAGGGAAGCGAGCTGAGGCGAAAGGTCCGCAGGCGGCACGCCTTTCCTTGCTCCGGCGAGCTGCGCGACGTCGAACGCGCGTGTGCGGACGCGCCCTTGAGTACTGCCAGGCGCCTTCGCCCGTCTCGCCCGTTTCTGGCCCGAGGTTCGATTTTGGTCCAAGCCGGTCTGCCCTGCCCGATTCCAGCCGCTCAGTGACCGCCAATATCTCCGGAACCCGCTGTGCGACGAGTAGCAGGCCGCGCTTGACGCCGATTTCGACACCGACGGATGATGCTGCGACCGGAGGGCTATGTGGACGGAATACACGACCTGGGCGGAATGCAAGGGTTCGGCCCGGTCATCCGTGAGCAGAACGAGCCCGTGTTTCATGCCGAGTGGGAAGGCGCAGTCTTCGCGATGATGCGTGCTGCCCGGGCGCGCAAGATCTTCAACAGCGACGAGATGCGACACGCCATTGAACGGATGGACCCCGCGGAGTACCTGGCGAGTAGCTACTACGAGCGCTGGCTGGCGGCGCTGACGCGACTGCTTGCTGAGAAAGGGGTGGTGACTGAGGCGGAGACAGGCGCTCGTCCGGCCAACCGAGCGCGGCGGCGCGCGCCGGCTGCCGGGGAGTCGCAAGCGGTTGTGCTGGACCGGTACTCGACTGCCCAGAGCTCGTTCCGTTCGTCAAACGCAGCGCCCGCCTTTGCCGTGGGGCAGACGGTGGTCACATCCAATGAACGCAAGCCCGGGCACACCCGGCTGCCCAGGTACGCCCGCGGCAAGCGTGGCGTGATCGCGGCCCAACGCGGGACACATGTGTTCCCTGATGCCAGCGCCCACGGCCTTGGCGACGCACCCCAGCCCCTCTACAGCGTCCGTTTCGAGGCTGCCGAGCTCTGGGGAACCGGCGACGTTGACACCGCCGCCCCGGTCTACCTGGACCTGTGGGAAAGTTATCTGGCCACCGTGGCCGGCCCGGGAGGCGACCGTGGGTAAGTTCCATCCCAACGTCGACAAGTATGTGGTCTCGCGGGTGCGCGCCCTGGAATCGATCCTGCTCGACCGCGGGATCCTCCCGGCTGACGCCGTGGATCGAATCGTCCAGATGTACGAATCTGACACCGGGCCGCAGTACGGCGCCCGCGCGGTGGCAAAAGCCTGGACCAACCCGACCTTCAAGAGAAGGCTGCTGACCAACTCCACGGCGGCGCTCTCCGAGCTCGGTCTCGAGTACGACCAGTTGATCGTGGTCGAGAATACCGACGCGGTACACAACCTGGTGGTGTGCACGCTGTGCTCCTGCTATCCCTGGCCGGTGCTCGGGTTCCCGCCCAACTGGTACAAGTCGCCGGCGTACCGCGCAAGGGCGGTGAGTGAGCCGCGCGCACTTCTAAAGGAGCTTGGCCTGGAGGTTCCATCGGAAAGGGAGATACGCGTCTGGGACAGTAGCTCCGAGATGCGCTACATGGTCTTGCCCCAGAAGCCCGATGGCGTCGACGGATTCACCGAAGAAAGGCTCTTGCCGCTCATAACCCGCGACAGCCTGATCGGCGTCGCAACGCCCCTTCCGGCCGGTGGCGCCTGACGCTCCCCATGTACGAGCGCCGACGCAACATCGTCCTGAGTGCCGACGGGCGAAGGGTCAACGTCGCCCGCTTTCGCGGTCATCTCTTCGTGTGCGGCAGCGGATGCTGCTGCGGCCAGACCGCCGACGGGTTTGCGCCCGTGCCAGCCGACAGGTTCCATCAGGAGTGGGAGCGGCGACGTCTGCGGAACGTGGTGCACCTGACCGTGGGTGGGTGCCTCGGCCCCTGCGGACTCGCAAACGTTGCCATGCTCCTGTTCGACGGCAAGACCGTCTGGTTTCACTCCGTAAACTCCGGCGGGCTTGTCGACCGCATCTACGACTATATCGAGACCCTGTTAGCGACGCCGGAATTCTCCCAGCCGTCGGGCCGGCTCGCATCCCACGTCTTCACTGCATCGGCCTGGCAGCCCCGCCCGGATGGACAGGCTGTGGACGATTTCAGGCCGCGCCGCTTGTTTCAGGCCGGCATGAGCGGGGATTGTGAGCGAGCGCCAGTGCAACCCGATCTTGATGACCCCGGCGTTCAGGAGGCCGTCGCGCTCATGGACGGCCCGGCCGCGCTCCCTCGGAAGAATGGCGAACTCGTGTTCGAAGAGCGGTGGCATGGCAGGGTTTTCGGGATGGCGATCGCCCTTCAGCAAAGAGGCATATTCGAGTGGGAGGAGTTTCGCCAATCACTGATAGGTCGAATCCGAGAGATGGAGCACGGCGAGAGGTTCGTCTATTACGAGGCGTGGATGGCAGCCCTCGAGGACGTGTTGGCGGCCAGGGCGCTCGTGCCGACCGACTATCTGAACGAAGTGACCTTTCAGTACGAATTCGGGGAACGCGATGACGTCTATTAGGCGGCCGGCCCACGCTTCGTGAAGCTCTTCAACGCGCTTTCCGGCCGCAAAGAGACTGACACCAGCGACACGCTGAAGCTGTACGTGGCGGGATCACGCCGTACGACACCACCCACCTCGGTCACGCCTCCACGCATGTTGCGTTCGACGTGCTGGCGCTGTGCCCGCCGCCCCGGATTGCCAGCAGCGTTCCGTGGTCCCGAGCCCTGTTGCCCTTGGCGGCCAGGTCATCGGCCGACGCCGGTTGCAAGATCTTTCCCGGGCGCCGGTCGATCATGCCGTTCCAGACGCGTCGTCCCGTCTCGCAGCCGATTGTCCGGGGGCTGAGAACCCGCCCCCTGACGACGGTCGCCCGAGAGGGAACCTCTTGGTCACCCAGGTTGGACCTCGAGTGGCGAGCGCCTGTGAAGTCGACCTCCCGAGTACCGCCAACAATCAGTCTTGCCGCCTTTCGCCCGCGAACGTGTTCAGAACGCCGGCGTCCGGCCCTCGCTCACTCGTAGACTGCCTTATCGACAGTGTGACCCTCGATGTACTTCCAGTCGATCGTCACGCCCATTCCCGGTTTCTCCGGTACTGCGACATGCCCGTTCTTGTCGATAGAGTCGATCTGGTCGGCGTAACCGTCGGTGTAGATCGTTCCTCCGAACGTGGGGACCTTCGGGTGTACCAGGCCCATCTCGTAGTAGTTCGAGTTGCGCGTGGCGGCCATACAGTGCCGTCGGCTTGGGCCGGGCCCGTGGGGTTCGACGTCGAGGCCGAACCCCTCGGCGGCGTGCGAGATCTTCATCACGCCGGTGATACCACCGTCGTAGTCCTGGTCGATGCGGACGAAGTCGGTGCCTTCGGCCACGATGAAGTCGACGTGCGGCTCGAGCCCTCTGACGTGCTCGAGCTGCAGGATCGGCGTCTTGATCAGCTGGCGTAGCTTGCGGTGAGCAAAGGCTGACACGCCGCCGTCGCGGAATGGGTCCTCGTACCAGTAATAGCCCCAGGCGTCGCATGCGCGGCCGACCTTCAGGGCGTCGGCGAAGGTCTTGTAGGCACAGAAGGGGTCGAGCATCAGGTCCATCTTGCCGGCCATCCGCTTGCCGACAGCTTCGACGACCGCGATCTGCTCCTCCAGCGTGGCGTCCTCCCACGGGTGGATCTTGTAGGCGCGGTAGCCCATTTCGTAGCACTGTTCCGCGAAGTCCGCGTACGCCTCGGCTGAGCTCAGCCCGTCGCGCTGGCGGTCTCCGACGTAGGTCGACGCGTAGCACGGCATCGTCTTTCGATACTCGCCGAGGAGTTCGTAGATGGGTGCCTCGTAGTACTTGCCGGCGATGTCCCAGAGCGCCATGTCGACCTGCGACATCCCCATCCTGGCGTGCTGGCGAAGCGCCTGCTTGGCGTCGTTGTAGATCGTCTCGCGTGCCAGGGCGCTCTTTCCGATCACCGCACGCACGAACATCGGGATGGCGGAGTACTCGGTCTTGCTGCCCCCCACGTACTCGCCCACGATCCCCTGGTCCGTGTAGATCCGGAGCGCCATCCGCCGCGCATGCAGGGTATGACCGGGCTCATAGATTGGGATGCTGATCGTGGGCTCGGTGCCGACGTTCTTGAGGTCGAACGTGAACTCTCGCACCTCGAGCTTCGTGACGATGGGGACGGCCATGCTCAACTCCTTGGTGTCTTCGCGGGGCGCATTCTCGCACGACCGGAGCTCCCGGCGAGGAGGATCCGGTTTCAGTCCAGGTCTACCCTGCCCCGCGGGGTCTCGAGCTTTGCGAGAAGCGACCCTCTCGACCCGCGGGCGATCGGCAGATCGACGCCTAGTGCGGCGAGGATCCTGCGAATGTGATCCGGCTCGGGGTGGGTCGCCCTCAACTCGACCAGGGTCAGACCGGCAGGGGCCGAATCGGACGGATGCTGCGAGCGTTGCCAGTCGATCAGGAACGGCACCAGCCAGTCCGGATGGTCGAGCCCGAGCGAGGTCAGACGCCACTTGAGCGTCCGGCCATCCGGCCGCTCACGGCTGCGTGGAAGGATGTCGCCCGGGTCGTATCCGGCGGCGCGCGCCGATGCGATGCGCTTCTCGAGATCGTCCGCCCTGGCGGCCCAGGTGACGAGGCGGGGGCCGGTCAGGTAATCCAGTCCAAAAGGCAGCGGACTGGTCGTGCCGCTCTGCAACGGGTCGGGCCCGATTATCTCCAGGTATCGGCCGTGCCCCAGCCCAAGCAGCGCATTACGTGTACCTCGCCCAGGGTGGCGGCCGCCTGGTGCGGCCCGCACGCCGGTGAGGCGTTCAAGTTCGGCAACGGTGGCCTCGACATCCCTGGTCCCGTACACAAGGTGGTCGATCATGTGTTCAGCCGACCCCGATATCGAGCCAGCGTTGTGGCGTCACCTTTGCTCGATCGCCTTTCCGCAGAAGCACCGTGGTCATGTCGGATTCGATTATGGCCGGTCCATCGATTCGCTTGCCCGGAATCAGGGATCGGTGATCGTGGACCGGCACGATGGCCCAGCTTCCGAGATAGATCTTGCGAGTGCGCCTTGGAGATCTGGCAACGGCATCCACGGACTCACCCGCGACCGGCGTCCCAGGCAGGACGCCGACCACTGCGACGCGCACGTTTACGACCACGACCTCCTGGCCGGGTGCGCTGTACGCGAAAAGCTCGTCGTGCCGCTTGTGGAAGCGCTCTACGGCTTTCTCAACGAGGTCCGCCGCCTCGGGGTCCACCCCTTCCAGCGGGACCTCTACCTCGAAGATCTGCTCGCCGTACCGCATGTCCAGTGACCGTCGAACCTGGATCTGTCCGGGATGGTTCCCGAGGCGTTTTCGCCCCTCAGCCTCCAACCGGTGGAGCAATGATCGCAAGCGCCGGGCAGGCAACAGCCCGGCTTCGCCCACGTGGGACCGGACCAGTTCGTAGCGGACGTCGCTACCCAGCATGCCCCAGGCGGAGAGGACCGGCGCTACGTCCGGGACCACTACGCGGCCGATTTCCAGCGTGCGTGCGACCTCTGTGATGTGGAGTCCAGCTGCGCCTCCGAAGGAGACGAGGGTGAAGCGGCGGGGATCAATGCCGCGTCGAACGGAGACGATGCGGATGCCCTCGGCCATATTGGTGTTCACGACCCGGTGCACGCCCTCTGCCGCCGAGATCGGGTCGGTCCCAAGATGCTTGCCGAGCGCTGCGAGCGTCCCGTGTGCGGCAGCGGAGTCGAGGCGCATCCGGCCGCCGAGGAAGGTGTCCGGGTCCAGCAGGCCCAGCACCAGGTTGGCGTCGGTAACGGTTGGACTGGTCCCGCCGCGGCCATAGCAGGCCGGACCGGGCGCCGCGCCGGCGCTTTCGGGACCAACTCGCAGGATCCCTCCCTGCACGCGTGCGATCGAGCCGCCGCCCGCACCGAGGGTGTGGATGTCGAGGCTCGGGACCGCGATGCGGGCGACGCCCAGGCGTTTCTCGCTGGTCAGCTGAGGCGCTCCGCCTTTGAGGAGCGCGATGTCGGTGCTGGTGCCTCCCATGTCGAACGTGATGAGGTCCCCGGCGCCCAGGATCCGGCCGGCGTGCTGGCCCCCTGCGACGCCTCCGGCAGGCCCGGAAAGAACGGACCCTACGGCGTTCCTGATCGATTCGTTGACCGGAGCAACGCCGCCATGGGACTGCAGGATCAGGACCTTGCCTTTGAATCCGGCCTGCCTGAGGCGTGCCTGGAGTCTTGCCAGGTAGCTGCCGACAACCGGGCCGACGTAGGCGTTGACGACCGTCGTCCAGAAGCGCTCGAACTCCTTGATCTGCGGCAAGACCTCCGACGACGTCGAGATGTACACGTCCCGGCCAAACGCGGCCCGGGCGGCGAGCGCGGTCGCACGCTCGTGGGCATCGTTCCGGTAGGAGTGCAGATAGCAGATTGCGACGGATTGGACATCCTGCGACTTCAGTCGGCCGAGAGCGCGGTCGATCGAGGGCCTGCCGAGCGGGATTTCCGCCGTACCGTCGGAGCGCATGCGCTCCTCGATGCCAAAGATCCGCGCGCGTGGGACCAGCGGCTCCGGCGGAGCCAAGCGGAGGTTGTACCGGTCATCTTTCAAACCTTCGCGCATCTCCAGGACGTCGCGATGCCCCGCCGTGGTCAGGATCCCGACGCGCGCCCCCTTTCTTTCCAGCAGCGCGTTAGTCGCGACGGTCGTGCCGTGAATGATCTGGCTTGTGCTGGCGAGCAGATCGCGCCGTGACATGCCGAGGCGCTCGGCAAGTACCGCCAGGCCCTCCAGCAGGCCCTCGGACGGGTCCGCCGGTGTTGACATCGTCTTGGCGACGTAGATCTTCCCGTGCGGGTCGGACGCCGCGAGGTCGGTGAAGGTGCCACCGATGTCCACGCCGATGCGAAAGGTCGTCATGTTCGTCGAGCGCCCCGTTTGGTGGCAGCCGGACGGGTGAGGTATCCGTTCTCGTAGTCGGACGCGATGGCCTCGGGGTCGCGGGCCTCGGGAACTCCATAGCCGCCGCCGCCGCCGGACTCGACAAGGAATACCGCGCCCGGACTTACTTCGATGCCAACTTCCTTGGTCTTGAGGGTCCGCTCCCGGTTTCCCGCCACCAGGCGGTACCTGTGCGGCAGGCCATCGGTTCCGCCGAGGATCCCGTACGGCCCGTGCCGGGCGCCGTCGCCTGCCGTGTTTGCCACAGCTGGCTCGGCGGTCTCAACCCGCAGGCGCAGGACGGCGCCTGTGCCGCCCCGGAACCTCCCCTGCCCCGCCGAGTCCGGCCTGAATTCATGGTGTTCGAAGAACAGCGGGAACCTGGTTTCTGCTACTTCGACGCTGCCGAACTTGATTCCACCGGCTGCCTGGCCTTCGCCGACTCCGTTCCAGCCGTCGCCCGCAACCGACGCGCCGCCGCCGGGGCGTGCATGGAACATATGCCAGATGAACTGCCGGCCGGTACGGGGGTTAGTGCCTTTGATGGCGATCCGGAACCGGCGCCCCCAGCCGGCAAGGACCCGGTCGGGGCATGAGCGTTCGAGCGCCCTGATGACCGATTCGGCGATCTCCTGCGCGCAGTGGTTGGTGGCCAGAGTCACTGGTGCGGGCGGAAACGGCCATACAACGGTGCCCTGCTTTGCCAGGACCTTGACCGGGCGAAAGGTGCCCGAGTTCTTCGGGGTCCCCGGCTCGATCAAGTAGGCGAGGGCCATGTGGACCGCCGACATCATGTTCGGGTACGACGAGTTTACGAACCCCTTCACCTGCGGGTCGGACCGCCTGAGATCGACCACCAGGGAATCGCCCTTCTTGGTGACCGTGGCCCGCACTGCGATGTCCTCTATCCCATGGCCATCGTCGTCGAGCACCGACTCGCCTTCGAAGACCCCGTCCTTCCAGGTGCGGATACAGGCCCGCGCTTCAGCTTCGGCCGCATCGAGGATGGAGTCGACTGCATGTTCGAGGGTCTTGAGGCCGTATTCTGCCAGCAGCTGGTGTAGCCGGCGCTCGCCGACCCGCGCAGAGCCAATCATGGCTCGCAGATCGCCCAGGAAGTCGTGTGGGTGGCGGACGTTGGTAGCGATCATGTGCAGCAGGTCGTCGCGCACGACTCCCGCGTCGTGCAGCTTGAGCGGCGTTATCCGTAGCCCTTCCTGCCAGATCTCGGTGGCGCCCGGGTTGTACGCGCCGTGGGTCGCCCCGCCGATGTCGCTCTGGTGTGCCCGGTTGATCGACCAGAACGCGAGCGTCCTCTCGAGAAAGACCGGGACCAGGGCGGTGAGGTCCGGGAGGTGATTGCCACCGCTGTAGGGATCGTTCAGGAGGAAGACGTCGCCCGGGCGAATCTTCGCCTGGAAAAAGTCGCACACCGCTTCGACCGCCCAGGGCAGCGCGCCGACATGGATCGGGACATGGTGGGCCTGGGCGACAAGCCGGCCCTGCCGATCGCAGATGGCGGTCGAGAAGTCACGGCTCGAGTTCAGGATCTGGGAGTACGAAGTCCGGAGCATCGCCTCGCCCATCTCTTCGACGATGGATTCGAAGCGATGGGTGAGGACCGAGATCGTGACGGGATCGGCCGCTGCCGATCTCCTGTTCCTGGATGTCCCTCGCCTTGCCGTGGATTGAGCGCTGCTTCCAGATCGATCAGGCATTGGCCCCGCCCTTCGTGACGGCATCGATCAGGGACTGGATATACCCGTTGGCGAACGCGCGCGCCCGGTGACCGTACTCCGTGTCGTTGTAGGTGTGGGGCACATGATCGTCGATGAAGAAGCCGTCGTACCCGGCCTCGAAGTAAGTCCGCATCGCGCGGTACATGTCCACGTAGCCCGTATTTACGAACTCCTCGTGGAACTTCGGCACCTGCCCTGAGACGTTTCGGAAGTGGACGTAGAGGATCTTCTTGCGTTCGGCGAAGTAGCGGATCATTTCGTAGATATCCTCGCCAGCCATCTGCGAGCACGAGCCCTGGCACAAGAGGATCGCGTTGGCTTCCGAAGGGTAGATGTCCAACAGTCGCTTGTAGGCGGCGAAGCTGCGGATCGGTTGCGCCACGCCACAGACGACCGGGACAGGCGGGTCGTTTGGATGGACTCCTAGCCGGATGCCCTCCTCTTCGGCGACCGGCGTGATCGCCTTGATCCAGTACTCCAGGTGCCGCCATGCGGCCGCCTCGTCGATCGGCGTCTCTACGACCTCTGGCCAGGCCTTCGCGAGGTCGGCGTCGAACGCGGTCGCGACCGCGCCACCGCGAATCTCGACGGGGGCGGTCCGATAGATCCGCGGGTACTTCCAGCTGTAGGTGTAGTAGGGAATCCCGGCGCGGGCGATGTTGCGGATGGTGAAGATCATGTTCTCGATCTGGCGATCGCGTTCGGGCCCACCCGTCACTATGTGGTCCCTGAAGTGAATCGGCGTGTTTTCGATTGCGGCCAGCTTCAGGCCATAGTTCTCGACGCCGATCCTCAGATTGACCAGGTCGGGCAGCTCCCAGCGTCCATTGCGGGCAGGCAGCGACGGCGTATTGACGATGACCTCGTGCGCGCCCAGCTGTGCCGCCATGCGCAGGAATTCGGGGGTCGGCCCGCCTCCCTGCCCCATGCCAGGTCTCAAGCTCGCGGAGCTTGTGCCAGGCTGCGCCTGATCCCGCTGCGCGCGGCGCCTGGCGGTCCGTGCTTGACCGGGCTTGCCCGCCTTTTGCTTCGCCACCGACTCGACCAGGCCCTGGATATACCCCTGGGCGAAGAGGCGGGACCGGTACCCTCCGACATTGCCCGGAAACTCGGCGTCGTCCGTCAGCAACGGGCAGTGGTCATCCATGAACACGCCGTCATAACCAGCGTCACGGTAAACATTCATGACCCGATACATATCCACGTAGCCGGTGTTGATGAACTCTTCCGTGAACTTCGGTACCCGGCCGGACACGTTGCGGAAGTGCACGAACAGCACCTTCCTGCGTTCGGTGAAGTACTTGACCATCTCGTAGATGTCTTCGCCCGCCATCTCTGAGAAGGTCCCCTGGCAGAATTCGATTGCGTTGTGGTCGGACGGGCAGATGTCCAGGTAGCGCTTGTAAGCGGCGAAGCTTCGGAAGAGCCCTGGCACGCCGCCTCGCTCGGGCACGGGCGGATCGTCGGGATGAATACCGATCCGGATCCCTTCTTCCTCGGCGACGGGTGTGACGGCCTTCAGCCAGTACTCGAGGCACTTCCACATGTGCTCTTCGTCGACGCGCTTCCCGTAGTAGTGGGGCGCGTCCTCATATTCGGAGTGGTCGTAGGCGGTACCGCGGGCACCCCCGCGCAGGCGTGCGTGCGCGCCGCGCCAGACCGAAACCGGCATCCACTGGTAGCCCCAGATCCGGATGCCCGCCCGGGCCATGTCGCGCAGCTCACCGATCACGCCCTCGATCAGCTCGTCGCGCCGTGGCCCGCCGAACATGATGTCGCGGTACTCCGGGTAAAGCGAAAAACCGCCTTCGACGCCTTCGATCCGCAGCCCGTACGACTCGATGCGTCGCCTGAGGGCGAGGTAGTCCTGGTACTCCGCGCGGGGCTTGCCGAGGGGGCGTGTCGTTCCCGGGACGGTCGTCGATCCCGGACCGGAATAGACGATCAGGTCCTTGACGCCATACTGCGCCGACGTCCTGAGGACCTCTTCCGTGCAGTTGCCGATCGCCCAGGCGTGCCTCATGCCGCCTCCTCGACCAGGTCGAGGAATGCGTCGGGCTTGAACGGGAGCATGCTGTGGGGCGATTGCGGCCAGTGGACCAGTCGACAGCCCCTGATGAGCCCGGCGGCGTGCTTCGCCTCGTCGCGGGTGGCCGCTCCGCCCACTGCGGGGTCGGCGTGCAGGAGGACCGATCGGCAGCGTATCGCCCGCATCTTCTCCTCGATCCAGTCGCCCCAGATTGACGTGCGGTCGACCGAAAACCTCAGAACTGCGGGATCCAGGCGGCTGAGGGACGCAACGATCCCCTCGATCCGATCACGGCTGGCGCCCTCATTCATCTCAGTCACGCGTCGAATCAGCGCCTCTGGCGAGGGTTTCGAAGCGACGAGATCGTACACGGCTTTGAACCGGTCCGCGCGATCAGGGTGGCGGTATGCGTAGAGCGGTGGGTCTTCGAGCAACAGGCTTCTGGCCGTGCCAGGGTCGCTCCCCGCGACCACCAGGGCGGTCATGGCACCGAGGGAGTGGCCCACGATGCGGGCCGGCCCTTTGATCACTCCATTGATGAACTCGACCGTGTCGCTGGCGTAGCCACGTAGATCATAGTTATCGGCCCGGGAAGAGCCGCCGTGGCCGCGCAGGTCGATGGCGTAGATGCGGCGGTCCGCTGGCAGCAGCTCGATCAACTGCTCGAAGCGTTGCCAGCGGCTGGTTATGCCGTGAATCAGCAGGACCGGATCGCCCTGCCCGGTGAACTCTGCGAAGTTGATCGTGATCCGGCCGGACCTGAACTTGTGTTCCCTGTACTGTCGCACTGGGCCTCCTGCCGTGACCGGCGCCAGATTCTCTCACTATCCCGCCTTTCCGACGACCGACGAGACGATGTAACCGGCGACCGCAACGGGGTTTCCGGCCGCCATCGGATACGGCTCGACGCCGGTGACAGATACCCCGCACTCGCCGTGAACCGCTGAAGCCCGGATCGACTGGCTCGGTTGCGGGGTGGGGGTGACAACCGGGGCGGTCGGCAGGCTGCGATCGTGAGTATGGAGAAACGTCCTTGCCTCCCCGCTTGTTCCCGGATTCGCTGCCAGCAACCGATTGACCAGTAGAACATTCGTTCTACAATGAGTGCAGCGCCACTGGCTTCTCCTTTGCAGCGCTCCCCGGGAGCTGTCGAGGATGAATAGGGGGAAAGACATGGCACCCACCCTGGTAGCCGAACCGCGAGCATACGGAAGTCAGCTTGCGGTCGAGAGGCACTTACCGCACCGCGCGGGTGAATTTTCGAATGTTCCGGGGGCACGGGCCTTCATCGGGACCCAGGGGTGGTCGTTTGAAAGCTGGGCGGGCATCTTGTATCCAAAGGGCTTGCCCGCGACGGAACGGCTCGCCCGCTACTCCCGCACCTTCAACGGCGTCGAGGTAAACACCACGTTCCACGCAGTGCCACCGGCCTCGATTGTGCGCAACTGGAGGAGTTCTACGCCCGATGGCTTCAAGTTTTCGTTGAAGATGCCGCGCGCGATCACGCACGAGCGGCGGCTTCGGGATCCCGAGCCTGAGCTGTCGAACTTCCTGAATGTGGCCGTAGAGCTGGGTGAAAAGCTCGGCGCAATCCTGGTCCAGCTGCCACCCAGCTTTGGCGCCGCAGATCTGCCCGCGCTGGACGGGTTCTTGCAAAGCCTGCCCGTGCGCGAAATGCGTTTCTGCGTTGAGGTCAGGCAGCGCGCGCTGCGCGCGCCCGGGGTGCGCGACCTGCTCAGGCGACGCGGCGCGGGGTTCGTGTCCACAAACCTCACCTCGGAACCAGGAGACCTGGAAGTCGTCACCGGGATGACATACCTGCGCCTCATCGGGCCGAGGCAGGTCCCGGACCAGTCGACCGCAACGCCCTGCGAACTCGATTCCGAAGAGTTCCAACGCCAGGCCGGGAGCTGGGCAGCGGCGATGCTGCTGGTCGCATCCTCCGGCATGGCCGCGCCATTCTGTTTTGCAGCCAACAACTTTTTTGGTCCCGGCTTTCTGCCCGCCGCCTACCTCATGAAGCAACTGGGCATGCCTGTTGAATTGCCATCTGGCAGCTTACTTGACATGCCGGTACAGGGCGCGCTGCTGTGACTTTGCAGCCCCTCGCCTGCTCTCCCCTTCGAGGCGACGGAGAGCGGGGGAAACGGGAGTGGACCGGCGCGCGTGGGCCGGTCGCCTGCATCCACCTCCCCCACTTCTCGTGGCAGGTAGAAGTGGCACGGCGCCCTGAGCTTGCCGGACAACCTCTGATCATCGTTGGCTATGAAGACCCCGGGCTTTCAACGGGTGGCGCCGCCGGGCGTATTGCCATACGACCCAATACGAGGGCGGCCGTGCGCACCGTCCTCGATTGCTCCCCCCGCCTCGAGGGCATTGTGCCTGGCATGCCGCTCAGCGAAGCGCTGTCGCAACACCGTGGCATCTCCCTGCTCGAACCGGATATGCCCTGCTACCGGCTGACGTTTGAGCGTGTTCTAAGAGCGCTCGAGGAGCGCTGCCCCGATGTCGAAGAGGACAGCTATGGCAGGGCGTTTGTGGGGATCTGGGGCTTTGAAGGGCTTTACGGGGACGATGCGCATATCGTGCGCGTGCTTGCCAATGCCGTGCACGGCTTCGACCTGCGAATCGGCATCGGTGAGAACAAGTGGCTGGCATACGTCGCGGCTGCGGGCAGTGAGCACGGGCGCGGGTGCAAGGTGACGGGTGAACCGGGCCGGTTCATGAGCCGGTTCCCGGTCAGCATCCTGCCAGTCGCTTACGAGACCGTACAGCGACTGCAAGGCTTCGGCCTGCACCTGATGGGCGATGTCGCCGCGCTGCCCAAAAGCGCGCTGCAAGCGCAGTTCGGCCCCGAGGGAGGCCGGATCTGGGAGCTGGCGAACGGCATCGATCGCCGTCCACTGGTCGCACGAGCACCGATCGAAGAGGTCTCCGAATACCTGACCTTCCCGGATGCGACCGCCAACCTTTCAGCCATCATCCCCGCGATTGAAAGCCTGCTGGCGCGGGCCTATGCGCGCCCGGTCATGGCCCGTCGTTTTGCAAGGGAGGCCTCGCTCGGGGCGCAGATATTCCGGCGTTCGCCCTGGACGTTAAGGGTCGCCTTCAAAGAACCGGCGGGGTCGAAGAACCACGCCCTGTTTGCGATCAAAGCAAAGCTGGATGGGCTCAGCCTCCCCGGCCCGCTGGAAGACCTCAGTCTGACCCTGGGTGGACTCACCGGCGAGGCGGGTCGCCAGGAGTCGATGTGGTCAGAAGTCCGGCGCAGCGAACAGTTGCAGGATGCGATTCGCCAGCTGCAGGCGCGCCTGGGCGAGCCACCGCCTATCTACCAGGTAAGAGAGATGGAGCCATGGTCCCGAATTCCCGAACGGCGCCACGCGCTGGTGCAATTAAGCCCCTGAACGCTCCCGCTTCTGTCCAGGTCAGGACCGACGACACCGGCAGGCCGGTCGCGGTGCGTTTGCCTGTGCTTGCGGCGACACGGCCGGGCCGCTCTTTGGCTGCGCGCCCGGGCGGCCGGCAACAGCCGGGAGGGAGGCCGGGTGTCCCTCAGAAACCGCGTCCCGCGGGACAGGTACGCCACACGAGGTCCGACGACCGACGCAATGACCCCACGGGAGGGTCACACACGAGTGATGGTTTTGCGCCGTGGCAGGCCGTGGCTTCGGTCGACGATAGCTGGAAGGTCGTCGACGAATGGTGGCGGGGGCCCGATCAGCAGATCGCCCGGATGTACTACTCAATAGTCCTGGAGAGCGGCCAGCGCACCACCCTGTTCAGCGATTCTGCCCGCAATGCCTGGTTTCGCCAGGCCTCCTGAAGGCGTCTAGCGAGCTGCTGGCGCGGGCATTCCGTACCCTGCCAGTTCGACGAAGCCGACGCCTGTGTGACTGCCCTGCAGCTGGACAAGACCTTCCCAGTAGACGTTGAGCGTGGTGGCGCGGGCGTCGAACTCAGACGCAACTACTCGCGGCCGCGCCTCGAGGTCGAGCCCACGCGCCGGGATCTGGACGCGCCAGCCCGAGGGATAGCTGATTCCGGTCACCGGACTGGTCCACGTGCTCAGCGGGGTGATCTGGAAGTCGGATCCGGCGAGCGACTCCACCCTGCCAGAAGGATCGACGATCGTGCCGTAGTCGAACTCCTCGGAAGTTGTCAGGTCGCGTATGCGATAGAGCATGGCATCCGAGCCGCCGTCGAGTTGGAGGGCGAACCAGTCCCATCCCAGCGAGAGCGCCGTGAAGTTGCCCCACTGGTGGTCAAACCATGCCTGACCAGTCACGTCCAGGACGCGATCGCCCGTGGACACCTGACCGGTCACGTTCAGCCGGGTCCGCGAGTAGTAGTAGGAGTTCTGGCCGGCCGTGGTGACGTCGAGTAGCCCGGTCCCACCGTGAAGCACCGGCGGCCGGCCTTCGCTCAGATCGAGCCTGACCGAATAGTCGGTGGTTGTGGCCACCAGGTGGTCGTCGCCGCCGCTTCCGCGCATGATCCAGCCCCGGTGATCGAACTCGAATCTGCCGGGGGCCGTGGAGGGGCTCTTTCCGACCTCGGCCCGCTGTCCGGTCTGGTGGATGCCGCCTGCCAGGTCGGTGATGGCGAAGTGCGCGATGCGAGCCGCAGGGAAGCCTGGAACGCGGACCACGAAGGTCACGTAATGGAACCCGAACCGGAGCTCCTCGCCGACTCCCAGATGGCCGTTGTAGTACCACCACTCGGTCAGGGTTTCAGGATGCGGGGCGTCGTCCTCCGGCAGCTTTACCGATCGTACGACCAGATCCGGGCTAGTCGTTAACGTTTGCCTCCGGGTGGGCGTCGGCGGTGGTGGAGTGGGAGTTGGCGGCGCCAGGTTGGCGACCGGCTGATCGGGCGGCTTGCTGCAGCCGAATCCGCTAACGCTGAGTAGAAGGACGGCCGCGAAACCGCCGAGCAGGAACCGCATTAATCCTCATTATCGGCGTGGCTCGGCCAGGCCGCCATGCTTTAACTGCCATCGCCTGATTGCGTACCAGAACATCCGTTCTATCATGTCTCCCCGCCCATCACGTTCTCAGCCGGACACAGACCGGCGGGTAGCGCAAACGAGGGAGTCATGCAAGACACGAAACGACGTCCGTCAGGACCGCCATGACAGACGAGGATCTGCGGCGGGTCCTGCGCGCCAGGCATGTCGACCGTTCGCCGACCTATGACAAGCGGAGCAGGCGCAAGCGACTCGCCAGTGAGGCTGCCGAGCAGCTCATTCCAGGCGGTTGGGGGGCGGCTGGTGCGGCGCGGGGCAACGCCCCGTTTCCGGACCGCCATTCACTCAGTGAACCGCGCCGCTGCTCCAAATGGAATGATACTGCGTCTCATCTAAAAGCGCCCGCCGGGCCGCGCGTCGTCCTGGAGCGCCGGTTACCCGCAATCAATAGCGTCAAAATCGCCGAATCAGCTACGGACCAGGCAGAGGCGGTCACCTTCGTTTCCGAGCTGGAGACGGGGTCGGCACAGGATGGCGGCGGATATGCGGAGCTGCACTCGCATTCCAACTATTCCTTTAAAGAAGGCGCTTCCTACACTGCGGAATTACTGGTGCAGGCGAAGAAACTGGGACTGGCCGCGCTGGCGCTGACCGATCACAACAACCTGTGTGGCGCCATGGAGTTCGCGCAGGCCGCGAAGAGCGTCGGCATCAAGGCGATCATCGGCGTCGAGCTGACGCTGACCAACGGCCACCACCTGACGCTGCTCGCCGAGAACGCAGAGGGCTACAAGAACCTCTCCCTGCTCACCACGCGCGCCCACATGGACCCGGCCGAGCGCAATGAGCCGGCGCTGGCCCCTGCTCTGCTGGCCGAGCATTCCAGGGGCGTCATCTGCCTTTCAGGCTGTCGCAGCGGTGAAATCTCCTCCCTGGTGATGAAGGGCGATCTCGAGGGCGCGCGCAGGGTGGCCCGGCAGTACCTGGAGTGGTTCGGGCCCCAGAACTTCTTCCTCGAGCTCCAGCAAAACCTGGTGCTGGGCGACACCCGCCGCAATCGATTCATGGCGGCGATCGGCCAGGAACTGGGAATCGGAATCGTGGCAACCAATAACGTCCATTACCACGTCCAGGCGCGCAGCCGGCTCAACGACGCGCTGGTCGCCATCCAGCACAACCGGTCGCTCGAAGAGACGCACCTGGAACGCCGCCCCAACAATGAGTTCTACCTGAAGTCGCCCGCAGAGATGGCAAAGCTATTCGCGGGTTTCTCTATGGCAATCAGCAACACCAAACGCATCGCCGAGCGCTGCGATCTCGACCTCACCTCGGCCCGGGTTTACGACTTCCCGGACTACCCGGTCCCTGCGGGCCACACCCCGGTTTCCTGGCTCCGCAAGGTCTGCGAAGACGCCGCGGTGCGCCGGTACGGCGCGGTCACCCCGCCGGTCAGGGAGCGCCTGGACCACGAGCTGAAGCTCCTCGAAAAACACAAGCTGGCGGGCTTCATCCTCCAGTACCACGACATCATCGAGACCGCCCGCGACGTCCAGGTCGAACTCGGCATGATCGAGCCGGGGTTGCCGATCGAAGAGCAGCCTCCCGGTCGCGGCCGGGGGTCATCGGTCGCCCTGCTCTGCGGGTACCTGGCCGGCCTGTCGCACATCGACCCGCTGCAGTTCGGCCTGCGCCTCGAGCGGTTCCTGACCGATGAGATGAGCGGGCCGCCGGACATCGACCTCGACTTCCCGCGCAACATCCGCGAGGAGCTCATCCTCAGGGTCCACCAGAAGTGGGGCTACGAGCGCGCGGTCCTGACCGGGATGATCTCGACCTACAAGATCCGGGGCGCCGTGCGTGACCTCGGCAAGGCCCTGGGGCTGCCCGACGAGGATGTCGACAAGCTCTCGAAGCGGCTCGACGGGCATACGCACGCACGCCAGCTCTACGACGAGATGCGCTCCCTCCCCGACTACCGGGATCGCGCCGACTCGCCGCTCTGGCAGGAGCTGATCGGCCTGGCCCAGCAGCTGGAAGGCTTCCCTAAATACCTTGCGCAACACCCGGGCGGGATGATCCTGAGTGCGCGGCCCCTCTCGGAGACGGTGCCGCTTCAGCGCAGCGCGATCGACGGCCGCTTCATCTGCCAGTGGGACAAGGACAGCGCCGATGATGCCGGGTTCGTGAAGATCGACTTCCTGGCGCTCGGCGCGCTGTCGCAGATGAACGAGGCGTTGCAACTGGTCAGGAAACGGACCGAGGAGCGGATCGACCTCTCGCGCATCGACTTCGAGGACCCCGCGGTCTACGCCGATATCCACCGCGCCGACACGATCGGCGTGTTCCAGATCGAGTCTGCAGCGCAGATGCAGACCGTGGTGCGCCTGAAGCCAAAGAACCTGTTCGAGATGGCGTGGGAGGTCGGGGCGGTCCGTCCAGGGGTGGGCGTCAACGATGGCGTGTCGATGTTGATCCGCCGCCATACGGGGCTCGAGCCCGTCTGGGAGTACGACCACCCCCTGGAGAAGGCGGCGCTCGAGCGCACCTACGGCGTGCCGCTCTACCAGGACCAGCTGGTCGAGCTAGGCGTGCACGTCGCGGGCATGTCCGCGGCGGAAGCGGACCGGATGCGCAGAGCCTTCAGCCGCCGCAACCGCCACGAACTGATCCCGGTCTGGAAGGAGAAGTTTTTGGCCGGCGCCCTGAAGAAGGGCGTGCCGCCTGACGCCGCGCTGAAGATCTTCGGCAAGTTCCACGGGGAGTACCAGTTCCCGGAGTCGCACGCCTTCGCCTTCGGCATCACCGCCTACCAGATGTCGTGGCTCAAGCACTACTTCCCGCTCGAGTTCTTCGTCGGCCTCTACAACCAGCAGCCGATGGGCTTCTACAACCTCGAGACCCTGAAGGAGGACGCAAAGCGCCACGGGATCCAGATCCTCAACCCGGACGTCAATCTCAGTAACGACGTGGCGATCCCCGAAGCTGGCTGCTTGCGGCTGGGCCTCACGCATGTGGCGAAGGTACGCGCGGCGACCGTCAAGCTGGTGCTGTTTGCCCGTAGCCGGCACGGGCCCTTCAAGTCGGTGGCCGACTTCATGGCCCGTACCGGCCTGCAACAGGAGGCACTCGACAACCTCGCCGACGCGGGCGCCTTCGACTCGATGGACCCGGAGCGGCGGCAGACCCGCTGGGAGATCGGCCTGCGCTACCGGCCGGTCGGCCGGCAGCTTTCGTTCGAGATGGCCGTCGACCAGGACATGGTGGCGTTGCCCGGCCAGTCCCGGTGGGAGCTGGCGGTCGCCGAGTACCGCACCATGGGCCTCTACCCGAAGGGGCACCTGATGGCGATGGTCCGTCCGAAGCTGCCCCCGGACGTCCGGCGCAGCGAGGAGCTACACGCGCTGGCCGACGGCACCGAGGTAAAAGTGGCCGGGATCGTCATCCGCCGGCAACGGCCGCTCGCCAGGGCCGTGTTCCTGACGCTGGAGGACGAGTTCGGCCACTCGCCCCTCGTGGTCTGGCCCCAGGTCTACGAGCGACTCAAGTGGCAGGCCAAGTCGCCGATCCTGCTCGCCCGCGGGACGGTTTCGCACCGCGCGGGGACGATGAATGTGGTGGTGTCGAACCTGACGCCTATCGAGGCCAGCGATGCGCCGTCGCTCAAGAGCAAGGACTGGGGCTAGACCAGGCCAGATCCGTTCCGCCCCTTTCAGTGACCTCCGCCAGGGACGACATCGCCGGGCCAGGCGCAGGATCGGGATTCCAGCGCACCTGGCCAATTCGATCCGCAATGAGAGAAACGAACCGCCTGGTCTCCCTGGTCGTCGTCTCGGGCCGCGCGAGCTGTGGGTCACTATCGCGCAGGGTCCGATCAAAGAAGCGCAAGTTCGATCGCAGAGCGCCACTCGGGGAGCTCACCTGCGGCCCATCCTGCCGCCCCCCTTGCCTTGATAGGTGCCCACGCTTCTTACATGTGTCCAGGGCGCGCTCGCGGATCCAATCCATGGACTCCCCGGCCGTAATGTAAGGAATGAACTGGCGCGGGCCTGGCCCGTAAGGACGAATTCCGTACTTCTGTACCGCTTGGGAGTTCATGAGCCAGTCACGCCCCGACTCGCGGACGTCCAGGGGCTCCCCCGGGCTGATCACGGCGATGTGGCCGCCCCTTCGCCAGAAGGTCTCCAGGACGGCAGCGGGGACGCACAGGGCCTCGACATTTTCTTTCCACTCCGGGCGATCGAGGACCAGGGACCGGTGCCCGGCTTCCAGCGCCCGGAATCCCGTGGCCTCAAGAGGCGATTGCGGATGGCGAGCAGATCGACATCGCTGACACTGCCGGGATACTCCCCGGTAGCGATTGGGCCGTAGAGGTATTCGCCGACCAGGCGAGGGCCAGGCACGCGCTGCGTCAGTTTGAGGATCTCACCGACCACCGGGACCACGTCGGAGTATCCGATCAGACCGGCCAGTCCAGTAAACGCGGGCGCCCGCCGTGTCCCGGTCGCTCTCCCAACACGCTGTCGTAGGATGTTTCGAGCTCTGGAGGCTGGAACCGTATGACCTATCCGATGCGTGCTATCAAGGCGAGTGAGTTCGACGCGTTCCGCCAGGCGGTGGAACGGGGATTTGGCAACCATGCCCGCCCGGAAGACGGCGAATTTACTCGGGAGAACTTCTTTGAATTCGATCGCTCCCTCGCCGCCTTCGACGGCACCCAGATCGTCGGGACCGCGATCGCGCTCTCGTTCCGAATAACGGTGCCTGGCGCCGGCCCGCAGCCGACCGGAGCAGTCACGATGGTGACCGTACAACCCACGCACCGGCGGCGGGGCATCCTGACCGAAATGATGCGCATGCAATTGCAGGACATCAGGGAACGCGGTGAGGCGACCGCTTCACTGTGGGCATCCGAGAGCATCATCTACCGCAGGTTCGGCTATGGCATGGCCACGCTGTCGGAGCGCTGGTCCATCGAGCGCACCCGCGCGGGATTCGCGCCGCCGATCACCGACACCGGCAGGATGCGGGTCGCCAGCCCGGACGAGTTCAAGGAGGCGGTGCCGGCCATCCACGACCGTGCGGTGGCACGTCGGCCTGGCATGATGCCGCGGACGGAATCGATGTGGGCGGTGCGGCTGCGCGACCCCGAACACTGGCGTGGAGGCGCGTCTGCCCTGTTTTTCGCCCTGCACAGCACCGGCCCCGTAGACGATGGCTACGTGATGTACCGCATCCGGCGCGACTGGCGCGATGGCATACCGAACAGCACGATCGTGATCGTCGAGCTCGCAGGCGCGAATCCCGACGTGGACGCCGTCCTTTTCAACTACTGCTGCAACATCGACCTCACGACGACGGTCGAGTCGTGGAACCGCCCGGTCGATGACGCGATCTGGTGGCGTCTGGCCGATCCCAGGCGCCTTGCGCGGAGCCCCCGCGACGGCCTCTGGCTCCGTATCGTAGATACACCGAAGGCGTTGTCGGCGCGGCGTTACTCCGCTGAGGGCCGCATCGTGGTTGCAGTCCAGGATGAGTTTGTGGGCCTTGCCGGCGGCCGTTTCGAGGTCGAAGGCGGTCCCGACGGCGCGACCTGCCGGAAGACGACGCGCAAGGCTGATATCACGCTCGGCCCGACCGAGCTGGCCTCGCTCTACCTGGGCGCGGTCTCCGCACGATCGCTCGCCGATGCGGGTCGGATCGTCGAAAACTCGGCGGGCGCGATCGACCGGACCGACCTGATGTTCGACTGGCGCCCTGCTGCCTGGTGCTCCCAGGACTTCTAGCCCTCAAGGATTTCTTGAAGAACTTCCGCGAGAATGCAACCGGCGGAACTTGCGCGCCGGGGGTTCTGTTTTCGAAATGGCACTGGCAGAGACACAATCCGACCAGGTCGTGCTGGTCGTCGAGGACGACCCGCATACCGCTGAGATCCTGCGCCTGTACCTGAACCGCGACGGCTTCGAGGTCGTCATCGCCCAGGATGGGAAGCGGGGTCTGGAACTGGCCCGGGAGCGGAAGCCGTCGCTCGTCATCCTCGACCTCATGCTGCCGGGGATGGACGGCTTCGACGTGTGCCGAAGCCTGCGCGCCGACGCCGACGACGTGCCCGTCATCATGCTCACGGCACGGGTCGAAGAAGACGACCGGTTGCAGGGGCTGGATTTGGGCGCCGACGACTACGTGACCAAGCCGTTCAGCCCGCGCGAGCTTGCCGCCCGTGTGCGCGCCGTGCTCCGACGATCAGGGCGCGACCGCGCCGAGGGTGGCGGACGGAAACTCACCTCGGGCGACATCGCGATTGAGCTGGACAGCCGCGACGTGAGCGTCCGGGGACGCCACGTGAGGCTCACGCCCACCGAGTTCCGACTTTTGGTCTTCCTGATGCGTTCGCAGGGCCTGGTGATCTCGCGCGAGAGGATCGTAGAGCGGGTATTTGGCTACGACTTCGACGGCTTTGACCGGACCCTGGACACCCACGTGTCCAACCTTCGAAGGAAGCTCGAGGCGAGCAGCCCCGACGGCAAGGTAATCGAAACGGTTTACGGCGTCGGCTATCGCTTCATCGCGCCCGGAAGTCACGCTTGAACGTTCACTTCTCCAGTCTCCATGTCCGCCTGCTGGCGGCGTTTGCGATCGCCCTCGGGCTGGCCCTCGCGGCCGTAAGCCTGGCCTCCTCGTACGCCACCCGCCAGGAACTCGCCAGGTTCGAATCCCAGGTCGAAGCGGCGCGTGAAGCCCGGCTACGAGACCTCATCTCGGGCGCCTACGAAAAACAGGCGGGGATGGCCGGCATCCAGCCGGCCATCGAGAACGCCGGAACGCTGTTGCACAGTCGATTGGTCGTCTACGACGAGACCGGCGTGGTGGTCGCCGACTCCCAGCATGGCCGGGGCGGGCAGGTCGTGCTGACCAAGCGCGGGGTGCGCGCCTTCCCGATCATGCTGGAGAACGAACAGGCCGGACTGCTGGTCGTCGAGAGTTTTTCCCGGGAGATATCAGACCGTCCCCCACCCGGCCCGTTCGGCTTTGGACCCTCCGACATCAGGCGGATGCGGGATGAAGCCCAGAGGCTCGCCGCAGAGGATGCGGTCGCCGTCGCCGAACCGCAGTTCTCGCGCCTCGCGGCGTCGTTCAATCGGTCGCTGCTGTGGGCAGGCATCGCCGCGGGTGCGATCGGCGTGCTTGCGATCGGCCTGACGACGCGCAGTGCGCTTACCCCGGTGCGCTCCCTCACGGCAGCGGCGCGCAAGCTGGGATCGGGCGATCTTTCCCAGCGGGTCCGAGTCTCCGGCACCGATGAACTTAGCGAGCTGGGGCGAACGTTCAACGACATGGCCGCCGCCCTCGAATCGGCGGAACAGCAGCGCCGGACCCTGACAGCCGACGTCGCTCACGAGCTCCGGACTCCGATCTCCAACCTCCAGGGGTACCTGGAAGCCATCAAGGACGGTGTCCTGCAGCCGGACACGGCGACCATCGACAAGCTGTACTACCAGGTGATCAACGTTTCCCGGCTCGTCGAGGACCTCCGCATGCTGGCGCTTGCCGAGACGGGCGCGCTGACGCTCGCAACCGGGCTGGAGAGCGCCGAGGTCGTTGCCCAGTCCACCATCGACTCGTTCGGGCCAAGGGCGGCGGAAAAAGGGATCCTGCTGAGCTTCCGGGCCGATGCCGACCTCCCGAAGGTGCTGGTCGATCGGACCCGCCTCAGCCAGGTCTTTGCCAACCTGATCGAGAACGGGATTACCCATACGCCGACCGGCGGGCGCGTAAGTGTTTCGGTGCACCTGGCGCCGGCACGTAGCTCACCCGTGGCCCGGCCCGTCGGAGTCGAGGTCCACATCGACGACACCGGTGTCGGGATCCCTGCCGACAAGCTGCCCATGGTGTTTGAACGCTTCTACCGGATCGATCCTTCCAGGGCGCGTGCAACCGGTGGCGCCGGGCTCGGGCTCACGATCGCGAAGCGGCTGGTCGAGGCGCACGAGGGGCAGCTTTCCGTGGCGAGCGAGGTCGGCCGGGGCAGCCGGTTCACGGTCTACCTGCCGGCCGCCGTTGACACGCCCGTACCAAACCCGTAGCGTCCCGCTCCGTTGACCCAGACGGAGTAAGCCTTGCCTGAGAACGACCGGCCTCCCCGGCCGGAGTTGATCACTTTCGACCTTGGAAACGTCCTGACGCTGGTCGATGAACGGCCGGCGATCAGGGAATTGGCGCGGCTTTCGAACAGGGATGAGCAGGCCGTGTTCGACGCCTGCTACTCCCCCGCCGCCAAGCGCGTTCTCGAGACCGGCCAGGTCACGTGGCGCGAGTTCGTCGCACGGGTCGAACGGACGCTCGGATTCCGCCTTGCATTCGAGCGCTTCCTGGAGATCTTTGAGAGCTCCCTGACCCCCAACCGCCCTATCTTCGGGCTCGTCGAAGCGGTGGCAGCGCGCTACCGGGTGGCCCTGTGCAGTAATACCAGCGAACCGCACTGGCTGCTCGAGAAGGGGCGCCTGCCGTTTGGCAGGCGGTTCGATCCCGCGATCGTCTCCTACGAGATCGGCGTCATGAAACCGGACCGGGAGATCTACGATGCGATCAGCGACCGAAGCGGCATCCCCCATGCGCGTATCGTATTCATCGACGACATCCCGGCCAATGTGGAAGGGGCGCGCAAGACGGGCATTCAGGCGGTCCAGTTCACCGGAGTAGCCAGGCTGCGAAGCGATCTCGCGGCGCTTGGAGTCGAAGCGGGGTAGCCCGCGAGGAGAGGCCACTTGCCGAATCGAAAACTGACCCTGATCAAAGCCTCCCGCATGTTCGACGGATCCGGGAAGGCCACGGTGCGCAACGCCGCCTTGCTGATCGAGGACGGCCAGATCTCGAAGGTCGGCAGTTCGTCGGACCTACGAGCGCCGGAAGGAGCGGACGTCCAGACGGTCGACTACGGCAATGCCACGATCCTGCCGGGGCTGGTCGACGCCCACACGCACATGTGCGCGCCAGGGGACGGCACGCCGGGCGACGAAGTGGCGCGCGAGCAGGACGACATGCTTCTGCTCCAGGCCGCCAGCAACGCCCGTACCGTATTGCACTCGGGAGTGACGACGGCACGTGAGAACGGCGCCAAGCACGCAGTCGGCTTCTCATTAAGGGACGGGATCAAGCGAGGGCTGGCTGCGGGGCCCCGGATGGTCGTGTGCGGCCGCCCGATCGCAATTACCGGTGGCCACATGGGCTACTTCGGCTCGGAGGCCGACGGCGAGGACGGCGTCCGGAAGGAAGTCCGCAAGCTTCTCAAGGAAGGCGCCGACTACATCAAGATCGCGGCGACCGGCGGCAGCACCCGTACGTCGGACCCCAACCGTGCGTCATACACGGTCGCCGAGCTGCGGGTGATGACCGACGAGGCGCACCGGGCCGCTCGCCTGACCGCCGCTCACTGCACGTCCGCCCAGGGGGTCCAGAACTGCCTGGACGCAGAAGTGGACATGATCATCCACTGCATCTTCGTGGACCCCGACGGCAAGTACCGCTTTCGGCCCGACCTCGTGGAGCGGCTGGTTCAGGCAGGCGCCTGGGTGAATCCAACCCTATACGTGCAGAGAGCCCGGATCGATCGCCTGCTCCGCAAGCGCGAGATCAATGGCAAGCTGACGCCGCAGGAAACGCGTGAGATGGAAACGATCAAGCGCACTTCCGATGTGCGGATCGAGGCGGTCGGCAAGATGGCCGGCGCAGGCGTCCGAATGGTCGCAGGCTCCGACTCGCCCTGGGGGTGGTACGCCCCGGGTGAGTTTGTGAACGAGATCCTGGCGCTGGCGGACGCCGGACTCTCGAATCGCGACGCCCTGATGTCGGCGACCTCCGGTGCGGCCGAGTCGATCGGCGTGGGGCGTGAGGCCGGCCGGCTTGAGCCCGGACGGCAGGCCGACGTGCTCGTGGTCGGCGGCGACCCGCTGCGGGATCTCAAGACGCTGTGGGACGTGCGGGACGTGTACCAGGCCGGACGCCAGATACAACGCGGGGTCAAATGAGGACGGCGTGGAACCGGTGAGCGCACCCAACGCGCCCGACGCGGTGGTCGTGGGCGGCGGCGCAGTCGGCTGCGCCACGGCATACGAACTCACGCGCCGTGGGTTGCGAGTGAGCCTGGTCGAACGAGACGGCATCGCTTCGCACGCATCTGGCTTCGCGTACGGCGGCCTTTACGCGACCACCGGCGCCGGGATCCCGGGCCCGGTCCTGCCAGTCGCAAAGCAGTGCTTGGAGCTCCACCGCGGCCTGGCCGACGACATCAGAGACCAGACCGGCCTGGACGACGGCTTCCGTCCAGCCAGGTCGATCGAGGTCGCGTTCGACCAGCGACGCGTCGACTGGCTGAAGGGCGAGGCCAGGTGGCAGCTGCAAGAAGGCTTCAAGGTCGAACTGCTCGATCAGAAGGGCATGCGGGAGATTGAGCCGCGCCTGAACCCGGACATCATTGGCGGGGCGCTGCACTCCAGCCATTACGAGGTCGACAGCTATAAATACACCTTTGGCCTGGGCTGGGCCTTCGAAAAACGGGGCGGCCGGATCGTTCGCAGCTCGGCAGTGGCCGTCACCGAACGTGATGGACGTGCGACAGGCGTTGCGCTCAGTAACGGGGAGACGATACCCGCGGGAATCGTCGTGCTCGCCACCGGGCCCTGGGCATCGACGGACGAGATCCCCGGCGTCAGACCGTTGCCGATTCATGCCTCGCGGGGCGAGATCCTGCGCCTCGAATTTCCAGGCGATGACTTTCGGAGCCGGGTCACGCTGGACAGCCACTACATAGCACGCAAGCCCGACGGGCTGGTCTGGGTCGGCACAACAGATGAAACCGTGCCTGGATTTGACGACCGAACCACTGAAGCCGCCCGTGCCTCGATCATGGAGGGCGTCCTCCGGCTCGCCCCTGCCCTGGAAGCCGCGCGCCTGGTAACGCAGACGGCGTGCCTTCGCCCGGTCGCCAAGGACGGCCTTCCGATCATCGGCCGCGGCGGGCTCGACGGCCTCTATCTCGCCAACGGAGCGGGCAAGAAGGGGATCCTCCTCAGCCCCGCCATCGCCCGCATGGTGGCCGCCCTTGCGATCGATGCCGACGAGGCCGCGGTGCCGGCGCCGTTCAGGAGCGGCCGCTTCGCAATCCGGTGACCAGGACTGTCGTTGCTAGAATCGCCAGCCAAAGGAGCAGTTAATGCCATCGATCAACGTCGCCTTCCTGGCCAACCCGAAATCGAACGAAATCGTATCCCGTTTCAAGGTCATGAAGGACCTGGCCCCGGCCGGTGTGACCGTGAGGCTGGTGGATAGCACTGCCTCGGAAGGAGAGTTGATCGAACAGCTCGCTGATATTGATGCGCTGATCCCAGCGGTCGGCGGCAAATTCCCGATTTCAACGGCCCAGCACGCGCGACGGCTCAAGCTTATTCAGCTGATGTCAGCGGGCTTCGATGTCCTCGATGTGCCTGGCCTGAACAAGCTGGGCATCCAGGTAGCCAACAACGGCGGATCGAACGCGATTTCCGTGTCTGAACACACGATCAGCCTGATGCTGTCGGTCTATCGCCGCCTCATGGACTCCTGGGACACCACCCGGCAGGGCAAGTGGCGGGAGGGCCTCGAGAAGCTGCCGTTGCGACACGAGATCAACGGCAAGACGGTGGGAATCATCGGGTTCGGCAATATCGGACGGCAGGTCGCAAGGCGGCTGCAGGGCTGGGACGTCGACATCCTTTACCACGATGTCGTCGAGCTTGTGCCCGGGCGGGACCGCGAGCTCGGGGCGACCCGGGCCAGCCTGGACGAGCTCTTGCGTCGCTCCGATATCGTCACGCTCCACGTGCCCCTCAACGGCTCGACGCGCGGGATGTTGAGTGATCGCGAGTTTGGCCTGATGAAGCCGACCGCGGTGGTGATCAATGCCTGTCGCGGACCGGTCATCGACGAGGCGGCCCTGATTCGGGCGTTGAAGAAGGGCCGGCCTGCAGCCGCCGGACTGGATGTCCTCGAACAGGAGCCGACGGATCCGAACAACCCGTTGCTCAGGATGTCGAACGTCGTCGTGACACCGCACTGGGCCGGGGGCACGGTCGAAGGCAACGAACGCGCGGTGCGCTTTGCGATGTCGAATTTTCTGAGGCTCGCAGAGTCGCGCCCGCTGCTATCGATCGTGACGCCCGAGGACTAGGGTCGCGTCGACCGGCTAGTCGGACCGGACGGCGCTGAGCGCCAGTCGAACGCCGAGGACGATCGTCCATCCGAATCCGACCCAGAGGAAAGCCGAGTACGTCAGGCTCCCACGCTCAAGGCCGGACAGAGTGCCGAGCCAGCCAGCCAGCAGCCCGAGCCAGGCTAGCAGGGGAAGCCAGATCTGAAACAGGCCTCGGAAACGTTGGACGATGCGCTTGACCGGGCCGACGAATGCTGCGGTCCCCAGGCACGCCGAGAGTAATAGCAGGCCCAGGGCCCACCCGTTGTAGAACCAGGCGGGCAGCTCGGGTTCGGGCACGACGCCGCGGAAGCCGAGCGCCCAGCGGTCGGTCTGTTCGAAGAAAGCTCCCGCGCCCAGCAAGAGCGAGGCGGCCGCGAACGCCGTGATCGCCTGGTCGATCAGGTAGTCGGGACGCGCCCGTAACGGCCTCGCCGGCTTGGCCAATCGCTACCTCGCCGTGTAGCCGCCGTCGACCGCCAGGTAGGCCCCGGTAACGAACGACGCGTCGTCCGAGGCGAGGAAAAGGGCTGCCTTCGCGATCTCTTCGGGCTCTCCCAGCCTGCCCATTGGGTGCAGCCCCTCCAGGGTCGCCAGCAGCTTCGGATCCTCGGTGATCCCCCTGGTCAGTGCGGTGCGGGTGAAGCCCGGGCAGATGCAGTTGGTCCGGATGCCGAACCTTGCCTGGTTGATGCCGAGGTCGCGCGTGAGCTGAAGTACCCCGCCCTTCGACGCGGGATACGGGTTGAAGCCATCGCTCAGTGGATGCCCGACGAGGCCGATTATGGATGAGAGGTTCACGATCGATCCCCTGCCGCGTTTTTTCATCTCCGGCACGGCGAACCAGCACATCAGGTAGGTGCCCTTCAGGTTGACGTCGATCACCGTGTCAAAGACTTCCTCGAAGTCGGCTCCCTGTCTTACCTGTCTCCCGGTGATCCCTGCGCTGTTTACGAGCACATCGAGGGCACCATAGTGGCGCACGGTTTCGGCTACGATGCGTTCGGCGTCCGCCCTGCTGGTAACGTCCCCGATGGCAACATGGACGTCACCGCCACTGTCCCGGACCTGCCGGGCGACCTGCCGGGCCGCTTCCACTGAGCGATCCGAAATCACGACCCTGGCGCCCTCTTGCGCGAACAGCCCGACCGTTGCCGCCCCTATCCCTGATCCAGCCCCCGTGACCAGCGCCACCCTGTCCTTGAGACGCATCGAATCTCCCCGTGGCCTTCGACCACTAAGCCTTCCATATCCACGTGTCGGCGTGCATAGCTACGGTCCAACTCCTTATCATGACGCTAATCATGTCGAACCGCAGGAAACGAAGAAACCGTACCGGCCCGCGCCCGCCTGCTGACGCGCCAACCTCGGTGCGGCGTCGGGACCGAGTCTATCCGCTCGAGCACGCGAGCCCCTTGTTGCGGCTATATGCCGCGGCGGTCGACTTCAGCGTAATCATCGTCCTGTTCATCACTCTGCACATGGTGACCAGCGGCCGGGTTGCAGCGGCGGACGCCGCGCCCCAGGACATCTTTATCTTCTTCGGCTACTTCATTGTCACAACCGGGATCCTCGGCCAGACCGCCGGCAAGTTCGCGGCCGGGATAATCGTCGTCGACCGGGAGGGGCGCGTGCCGGGGCTCCCGCTGGCGATCCCGCGCGAGATGCTAGGCAAGTTCGTATCAGTGGTGACGCTCGGCATCGGTTTCGCCTGGATCCTGTACGACCACGACCGCCAGGGACTGCACGACAAGATCGCCGGCACCTACGTAGTCAAGAAATCGGACGCCGGCGTGCCGGGAATGCTGGGAAGAATCCTGCGTCGCGAAAACCGTGACGAGCGCAAATGAGCTCGGAGGCCTCGCTTGGCGATATCTAAAAAGATCCGCTCGCAGATCGCCCAGGGCTCCTGGATCCGCCGGATGTTCGAGGAAGGGATCCTGCTCAAGCGGCAGCATGGTGCGGACCGCGTGTTCGACCTGTCGCTCGGCAACCCGGTCCTCGAACCCCCTTCCGAATTCAGGACTGAACTGTTGCGCATCGCCCGGGACGAGACGCCGGGCACCCATCGGTATATGCCGAACGGTGGATTCCCCGAGACGCGGGCTGCGGTTGCCGCCGCCCTGCGTGAGGAGTCAGGGATCCCGTTCACACCCTCCGAAGTGATTATGACCTGCGGCGCGGGTGGCGCCATGAACGTGATCCTCAAGGCGCTGCTCGATCCGGGCGACGAGGTCGTCGTGATCGCGCCCTACTTCCCGGAGTACGTCTTCTACGTCGACAACCAGGGCGGACAGGTGAAGGTTGCAGGGTCGGACAAGGGCTTCCAGCCAGACCCCGCATCCATAGCTTCGGCAATCACGGGCCGCACGCGGGCGGTGATCGTGAATTCGCCCAACAATCCGACCGGTGTGATCTACAGCAAGGAAACCCTGGCGAAGATCGGCCAGGTCGTCCTTGACGCCGAACGTCGCCTTGCCACCGAGATCTACCTCATCAGCGACGAGCCGTACCGCAAGCTGATCTACTCCGGCGTCAGCTACCCGTTCGTCTATCCCCACCACGTCCGCACGGTCGTAGCCACTTCCCATTCGAAGGACCTCGGCCTGGCGGGCGAGCGTATCGGCTACATCGCGGCCAACCCGGCCGACCCGGCCAGGGCCGACCTTATCGACGCCGCGACCTTCGCCAACCGGACCCTGGGTTTCGTGAATGCACCTGCTATAGCGCAACGTATCGTGGCGCGGATCCAGAGGGCGACCGTGGACATCGACGCCTATCGAAAAAAGCGAGACTTCCTCTACTCCGAACTCACGCGCATCGGCTACGAGATCGTGAAACCGGATGGCGCCTTCTACATGTTCCCGCGCTCGCCGTTGCCGGACGACCGCGCGTTCGTCGCGCTGCTGCAATCCAGGCTGGTGCTCGTCGTACCGGGAACCGGATTCGGCGCCCCGGGCTACTTCCGCTTGTCATACTGCGTTGACGACCGGACCCTGGAAGGAGCGATCGCCGGGTTCGAAGGTGCTTTTGCAGAGGCGACGGCGCGAAGCTAGGATCCGTCGACACTCGAACTTCGTACAGGCAGATGGCCATGCGTTAGCCCGGGGTCGGTGACTCATCAGGATCCACCTGTCGGAGCCCGCTGGCACCTGCCAGGCCGGCGCGGCGACCCTGACCGCCCATGGCGGTTCGAACAAGGTTGATGCCAGGGTCGCGCCATCGATGGCCGCGGCTCAGCCTGTGCACGTGCATTCGGGAACCTGCCACGAGATCGGCACCATCACCGATCAGCTGCAGAGCGTCGTCCCTGGTACGTAGATCACCACTATCGAAAAGCCGCATGCCCAGATCACTACCGGCAATACGGTGAGCAGCGTCCACCTGCTGTTTGCCGACATCCGCACACGCACGGCCTGCGGCGCGATCCCTGCCTTCGCGCCTGGTTAGACACCGCCTCCGTTCGGGATCCAGAATGCAAACTTCGATCCCGCGCCAGGCGCGCTCCCAACTGAGATCGCCCCCTCCGTGGCGGCTTCGCAGCAGGCGCGTGCTCCAGCTCTTCCTCCCGTCTTGCGCCCCGCGCGGGAAAAAGGCCGCAACGTGCCATTGGACGGACAGGCACTACCGCCACAGGCCCAATCCAAGGTTCCGCACCCGCCCCGACAATGCGGTGGGCTCGGATCTTGTTGGTGTTGTCCTTACCGTGCCAGTACTGCGGCGTTACCCGCCGAGCGGTTCCTTGAGACCCGAGCCCGTGATCGGCAGCAGCACGCGGTCAGAAGGGCCGATGTGCCCGTTGCGGACCAGCTGCTCAAGGCCAGCCAGCGCGGCCGCGGACGTCGCCTCGCAGAAAATGCCCTCGGTGGCGGCCAGGCGTCGGCGCCATTCGAGGATCGCGCCGTCGGCGACCGCGACCCCGGTGCCCCCCGTGCGCCGGACGGCCGCCACCACCTGCGAAGCCCTCGGTGGATTCGAGACGGCGATGCCACTGGCCACGGTCGGACGGATCTCGGCTGCAGGCCCACCAAGCAGCAACGCCAGCAGCGGCCGCACCCCTTCCGCTTGGACCGCGTGCAATTGCGGAATGCGCGCCAGCTTACCGGCCTCAGTGAGCTCCCCGAAACCACGCGCCGCACCCACCAGCAACGAGCCATTGCCCACCGGAAACAGGATCTGGTCGATGGGTCCGGGAAGCTCGGCGATCTCGAAGGCAAACCCCTTCATGCCCTCGCCGAAGTAGGGACTCAGGTTGTGCGAGAGATATGGAAGACGCTCTGCCTCGGCGAACCTGCGAGCTGCATCGGTGGCGGCCTGGCGCGGGCCTTCGACCGGGTGAAGCGTCGCACCGAAGACGGCAATCTGGTCGAGCTTGCCGCGTGCAGCCGAGGCGGGCACAAAGACGTGGGCCTTCAGGCCCGCGGCCGCTGCATATGCCGAAAGCGATGCCCCGGCATTACCGGACGAGTCTTCGACAAACTCCCGGACGCCGGCTTCGACCGCCGCCGAGACGAGTACCGCACTGCCTCTGTCCTTGAACGACCCGGTGGGCGCCTGGTATTCGAGCTTGGCCCAGAGTTTCCCTAATCCGAGCAAGGCGCCGATCTTTTTCAACTCGATGACGGGAGTGTTCCCCTCCCCGAGCGAAACGCTGACGTGGCCCCTGTTCAGCGGAAGTCGTGGCGAAGCGGCGGCCGCGGGGTCACGATATTCGATCTCGAACGGCAGCTGGCAGCACTTGGAGAACAGGTTGAACACCGACGCCGGCGCGCCGGCACCGCAGCGAATACAACGAAATGAGAAGGCCCGGGCTTCACTCATCGCGCGCTCATACCGAAGTGGGCCCCGGGGCGAGCCTCGCCACCCGAGATCCCGATCGGGGCGCCGTCGGCCCGCCAGCAAGCGGCCCCGGTCATGACTCCGGTTTCGGAGTCGAATGTGATCCCGTTCATTCCACCCGCGACGCGCAGCACTGGGACCACTTCATGGCCGCGGGCAACCAGGCCTTCCCGGACGGCAACCGGGATAGCTTCTTCCACTTCAAGCGCCTGCCCCTGCGTCCAGACGCGTGGCGCCTCCACGGCCTCCTGGAGGGTCATGCCGTGATCGACCACGTTCACGATTGCCTGGAGGACCGATGGGAAGATCCGCAGCCCGCCGGGAGTACCGAGGGCCAGGAATGGCCTGTTGTTTCGCTCCAGGATCGTCGGGCACATGCTGCTGGTCTGCCGTCGACCAGGCGCGATCGAGTTGGGATGACCGGGGTGGGGGTCAAACATCTGCATGTTGTTGTTCAAGAGCATCCCGGTCCCCGGCACCGTGACCCGCGACCCGAACGCCTCGTTGATGGTCTGGGTCACGCAGGCTACGTTGCCAAGGGAATCGGCGGTGGTCAGATGGGTCGTGTTCGACGACTCCCTGGTGCGTTGTACGCCAGCCGCCATTTGGCTCGCCCGCTCCATCCGGATGTCGCGCCTGCGCTCTTCGGCATAACCGGCGGAGGTGAGCCACTCGATCGGCATCGCAACGGTCGCAGGGTCGCCCATGTATTTGAAGCGGTCGGCGAAGGCGACGTCCATGCACTCCGCCAGCAGGTGGATACCGTCGACGGTGCCGAAGCCCATGCCACGCACGTCGAAACCGGTGAGGAGATTCAGCATCTGCAGCACATGGGTGCCACCAGACGAGGCTGGCGGCGGGACTATGACGCTCAGCCCGCGATAGGCCCCGCGCAGCGGTGGGCGCGTTGAGGTGCGGTATGCCCGGAGGTCGTCCATCGTTATCAGGCCGCCGTTCTTCCGGATGTCGTCCACGATCGCCTGGCCGAGCGGGCCGTCGTAAAGCACCGAAGGTCCGTATGCGGCGATGGCCTTCAATGACTCCGCATACTCCGACCTGACGAGCCGCTCGCCCGGCGCCGGCGCGCGGCCGTTGCGCAGAAGCATGCGGGCGCTGCCGGGAAACCTGCCGAGCGCCTCGGCGTTGGCATCGATCGTGTCGGACAGGAAGCGGGTCACGGGGAAGCCGAATTGCGCGTAGCCGATCGCAGGACGCATCACGGTGCCCAGGTCGAGCGTCCCCCATGCGGCAAGCGCCTCGCACCACGCTTTCAAGTTGCCCGGGACACTCACGGCACGGTATCCGATCCGGTTCTCGTGGCCCTCGACTTCCATGTAATCGGGCCAGGCATCCGAAACGGTCCGGTACATATCCGGTGCCGCCCCTGACGGGGCCACCGAATAGTTATCGACGACCGCGTACGTCCCGTCTCGCAACCGGATGTTCATGAATCCCGCGCCGAAGGGCCCGACCATCGCGGGCTCGACGACGCTCAGGGCAAACAGTGATGCGATCGCCGCATCGACTGCATTGCCTCCCATGGCCAGCATCTCGATCCCTGCCGCGGAGCCCAGCGGGTGGTTCGTGACGACCATTCCCCGGGTCGCGGTGGCCGGTTGCTTATGGGTGACGATTCGCATGCGGTTGCGGTCCTCCTGGCGCCCCGTGCGTGGTTCGCACGGCATCGTACTGCGTCCTTGCGCCCGGTGGATGCCACAGGTACCTTATGAACCCGCCGGACGGGCCGTTCGTACCGGGCGCCGCCGTGCCCTGATCTCTACCTGACTGCCACTAGCCGCCACCTACCAAGGAGCCCTGGTTGAAACGGCCCAATCGCCTGAAGGCCGCGCTGCGCGAGGGGCGCATCGCCTACGGGTACAACCTGATCTTCCCATCGCCCTGGGTAATCGAGATCCTCGGTTATCTCGACTTCGACTTCGTCTGGATCGATGGCGAGCACGGCCCCTTCGGGCTCGACCAGATTGAGGAGCTCTGCCGGACGGCGGAGGGGGTGGGCGTGACGCCGATCGCCCGAGTCCCCGACATCGGGTCGTCCACCATCCTGCGCTACCTTGACCGCGGCGTCATGGGAATAATGGGGCCGCACATCGCCACCAAAAAGGACGCCGAGCAGCTGGTGAAGGCCTGCCTGTTTGGACCGCAGGGAGAGCGCTCGTTCGGCGGCAACCGCGGCAGCGACTACAACTACGCAGCGGCGCTGCCTGACCGCAAGAAGTACTATCAGGACCGCAACGACAACATGGTGGTCGGCGCGCTCCTTGAAGACCGGGCGGTGATCAAGGAGCTGGACGGTATCCTGTCGGTGCCCGGCATCGACTACTTTGGCATCGGCCCGAACGACTTCGCGCAGTCGCTTGGTTTCCCGGGCGAGCCGGAGCACCCGAAGGTGACCGCGGCGATGCAAGACATCCACGACCGCATCCGCCGGGCCGGGCGGTTGGTCGGCGGCGACTGCATGCGCTCGGAGTGGATCCAGACCATACTGATCGAGGGCGGCCAGAAGATCCTGGCCGATCGCAAGGCGGCCCCACGCAAAGGTCGTAAGTAGGAAACCCCGGACTCCGATCTCAGGATCGGGTCCCCAGCGCGCCCCCCCCGCAACGACCGGGCGGCGCGGAGGAAACACGAGAATGGCAAAGTCAGGCATATCCGCGGTCTGGCACGATGCCGGCAAGAAATGGGAGATGCGAGAGTTGCCGGTGCCCGACCCGGACACCGACGCGATCAGCATCCGTGTCCGGCGCACCAGCGTCTGCGGCTCCGACCTCCACGTCTGGCGTGGCGACGGCCTGAAGGAGTCGGACCCTCCCCGCGAGCCGTTCGTCTTCGGGCACGAGATGATGGGCGAGGTCGCCGCGCTTGGCAAGGGCGTAAAGACCGACTCGCTGCGACGTCCGCTCAAGGAAGGCGACCGGGTCGTGTTCCCGTACTTCTTCCCGTGCATGTCCTGCTACAACTGCATCAGGGGAGAAATGGGCGCGTGCAAGTTCCGGGGGGGGCGCAAGCCCCTCAGCGAATGGAACGTGTGCAACGGGGGCTTCGCACAGTACTACTACCTCCGCACGCCCCATTTCATCTTCAAGCTCCCCGACGACCTGAGCGACGAGGCGGCGGCGCCCATCAACTGCGCGCTGGCCCAGGTGATCGACGCCCTGCACGTTGGGCGCGTCAGGTTCGGCGACCGGGTCGTCATCCAGGGCGCAGGCGGGCTCGGTGTGAACGCCTGCGCGGTGGCCAGGGACATGGGCGCTGAGATGGTCATCGCGATCGACGGCCAGAAGCCAAGGCTCGATCTTGCCATGCGCTCGGGCGCCACTCACGCCATCGACATCGGACAGTTCCCGACCCCCAGGTCGCGCATCGATCGCGTCATGGAGCTCACCCAAGGCATCGGCGCCGATATCGTGGTTGAGGTCGTCGGGTTCCCGGCGGTCGTCGAAGAGGGTGTGAAGATGCTACGGATGCGCGGGACATACCTTGAGGTAGGTCACATCTCGCCCAACAGCATGGCCTCGCTCGACGTGCAGGGCCTGGTCGCGAACCAGGTCCGCTTCTTCGGAATCCAGCACTACGATCCCTGGATCGTGAAAGCCGGGATCGATTTCATGCAGCGGGCCAAGGGCAAGTACGCGATCGCCGACGTCGTCTCGCACACTTTCCCCCTGGACAGGATCGACGAGGCGTTCAGAACAGCCGAGTGGGTGGGTCGGAGCGGCGGCTCCAAGGTCACACGCGCCGTCGTCGCCCCTTAAGTCCATCGAGTTATCGAATGGTGGATCGCAATGCGCTGATCGACGATCTGGAGGCCATCGTTGGCCCCTCGTTCGTCGCGTGGCGGCCCGAAGACTTGCTCGTCTACGAGTACGACGGCTCCATTGACCGCGCCACGCCCCTGGCGGTCGTCGTCCCGGCCAATGTGGCGCAGGTATCGGCAATCGTCCGTCTCTGCCGGCGTTACGAGGTGCCGCTCGTGCCGCGCGGCGCCGGCACCGGGCTCTCGGGCGGCGCAATCGCGCTCGACGAGTCAGTCCAGCTGGTGATGACGCGGTTCCGCCGGATCCTGAGCGTCGACGTCGAGAACCGGACCGCGGTCGTGGAGCCCGGCGTAGTCAACGCTGACCTGTCGGTGCACGTTGCGCCCTCGGGCCTGTATTACGTCCCCGATCCGTCCAGCCAGAAGGCGTGCACGATCGGCGGTAACGTCGCCGAGAACGCGGGCGGCCCGCACTGCCTCGCGTACGGCGTCACCACCAATCACGTCCTGGGCATGGAGGTCGTCCTCGCCGATGGCGAGGCGACCTGGCTGGGCGGCGAGACCCGTGAGACCCCCTGGTACGACCTGCGCGGCGCGTTCATCGGCTCGGAGGGCATGTTCGGGATCGTCACGAAGGTGGCCGTGCGGCTGCTGCCGCTGCCAGAAGCGGTCCAGACGATGGTGGCAACTTTCCGTTCCCTGGACGAGGCCACCGGTGCCGTGTCCGACATCATCGGAAGCGGGGTTGTTCCGGCCGCCATCGAAATGATCGACAAGGTCACGATTGCGGCGGTCGAGCCCTTCTACCACCCCGGCTACCCGCCCGATGCCGAGGCCGTCCTGCTGGTTGAAGTAGATGGCATGCGCGAGACGGTCGAGGAAGAGGCGGCGCACGTAGAGGCGATCTGCCGGAGGAGCGGCGCCAGCGACTTCCGGAGTTCCGACGATCCTGTCCGCCGGGCGGAGCTCTGGGCAACCCGCAAAGGTGCGATCGGCGCCTTCGGGAGCCTGCGGCCAAACTATTACCTGGTGGATGGCGTCGTGCCGCGCACGAAGCTGCAGGAGACGATGCGGAAGATCAGCGACCTGGCGGCGGAGATGGAGATTCTCATCGCCAACGTGTTTCACGCCGGGGACGGCAACCTGCACCCGTGCATCCTGTTCGATGAGCGGGAGCCCGGGGCGGTCGAGAAGACGATCGCTGCCGGGGAACGGATCCTCGAGATGTGCGTCGAGGCAGGCGGCGCGCTCTCCGGCGAGCACGGCATCGGTATCGAGAAGCAGGCCTATATGGGCCTCATGTACAACCAGGACGACCTGGCCGCCATGGAGGGGCTGAAGGTCGCGTTCGGCGCCGGCGATTTCTTCAATCCGTTGAAGGTCTTCCCTACCGGCCGGAATCTGCACGGAGCGGCGTATCGCGGTGCCATCCGGAAGACCGGCACCGGCGACGTCGTCTGACGCGCGCGGAGACGAGATGCCTAAGCAGAAGCAAGTCCGGATAGGGATCGTCGGTGCGGGCCTCTTCACGAAGACGCACATGACCGAGTTCGCGAAGGTGCCCGAGGCCCGGGTGGTTGCCTTCAGCCGGCGCACGCCTGCCGCCTTGAAGGAGATCCAGGAGCGATACGGCGTGTCGCTCGGGTTCACGGATTACCGTGACCTGCTCGCCCGCAAGGAAATTGACGCCGTCGACGTCGTGACGCCGACGGATTCGCATCACGAGATAGTGCTCGCCGCGCTCGAGGCCGGCAAGCACGTGCTGTGCGACAAGCCGCTGGCGATGACCGCGTCGCAGGCACGCTCAATGCTCTCGGCGGCCGAGAAGTCAGGCCTGGTACACGCGACCAACTTCAATCAGCGCGGCCGGACCCCGGTCGGCCGGCTCCAGCGCTACCTCGCAGACGGGTTCGTCGGCCATATCTACACCATGAACATCAGATGGTGGATGACGCTCCAACCGGATGTTCGCCCGGAAATCACCAGCTGGCGGTTTTCCCCCGAGAGCGGCGGCGGCCCGGTCTATGAACTTGTCCACGTGTTCGACATGGCCCGGTTCCTTGGCGGCGACGTAAAGCGGATCGTGGCCATGCTTGCCACCTCCGAGAAGAAGCGGGCGTTCGCAGACCGGCCCAGGGGCATGGCGGTCAAGGTGCCCGACACCGCCGGGTACATGCTCGAGTTCGTGAGCGGGGCGACCTGCGTGATACACACCAGTTTTGTCGCACGCGGCACCGAACCGGACGGTACGACCTGCGTGCAGGTTGACGTCGCCGGCAGCCGCGGCCGGATCGCCACCGACGGTCTCTTCGGCCTGAAGGGCGTGACCGGCAAGCAGGGCCCGCTGGCCCAGCTCGACCCGCGCGGGCCATACCCGCAGCCTTACGAGCAGTTTGTACGGGCGATACTGCACGGCGAGCCGGTCAGGACCAGTTTCCGGGAGGGGCTCGAGGCCGCCAAGCTGGTCGACGCCGCCCATCGCTCTGCCCGCTCCGGCGGCTGGGTCACGATCAAAAAGGGCTAGCCGGTAACAAAGGGTGGCAATGAACGCCGTTACCTACAGGAAGCTCGGCCGGACCGGGCTCAAGGTCTCCAACCTCTGCCTGGGCAGCGACAACTTCGGCAACCAGTACGGCGCCGATGAGTCTACGAGCCACCGGATCCTTGCCCATGCTATCGAAGACGGTATCAACTTCATCGACACCGCCGACGTCTATGCCGGTGGCCGGTCCGAAGAGGTCATAGGCAACTTCCTGGCCCGCACGGGCCGCCGCAAGGACCTGGTGATCACCAGCAAGTTCCGGATGGCCGCGCCCGGCGCCACGCCTGGTCCAAACGAGGTGGGCGCTTCACGCAAGCACGCGATGGATGCCATAGAGGGCACGCTCAAGAGGCTCCGGACCGATCACGTCGACCTCTACCTGGTCCATGCGTGGGACCCGTCCACGCCGCTCGAGGAGACCCTGCGCGCGCTGGACGATATCGTTCGCCAGGGCAAGGCGCGCTATGTCGGTTGCTCCAACTACCCGGCGTGGGTCGTCATGAAGTCCCTCTGGTTGAGCGACGTGCGCAACCTGGTCCGGTTCGAATGCCTGCAGTCGGTCTTCAACATCGTCCAACCGGGGCTTGCCGAGGCGATGCTTCCGATGTGCCTGGAGGAAGGGGTCGCAGTCACCACCTACAGCGCCCTTGGCAGCGGGTTCCTGACCGGCAAGCACCCGAGAGAAGCGCCGCTCGAGAACTCGAAGTTCGGTGCACGCGACCGGGCGCGCGGCAGTCCACTGACGAAGCGGTACTGGGACGACTTGAAGTTCGACGTTGTAGACAAACTCAAGTCAATCGCGCAGGAAAGCGGTCAGCCGATCGCCCGGCTGAGCCTCCAGTGGGTACGGGAGACGCCGGGCGTGACGTGTCCGATCATCGGCGCCCGTACGGAGGAGCAGTACAGGGGGCTGATCGAAGCGTGGAACGGCGAGGCGCCGCCCGAGGTGATGGAGAAGGTGCGCAAGGTTGCCGCCGAATATGCGGTCAACCGTTCCTGGACCAACTACCCGCCTCCCCCGCCGGCTGCCTGATAGAAGATCGAGGACGAAGAGGACCAGACGTGAACTACCGCCGACTTGGCCGTACCGGTCTCAAGGTCTCGCAATATTGCATGGGCGCCGACAACTTCGGCGACCAGACCGACGAGCCGACCGCGCTCCGGATGATGGGCCAGGCGGTCGAGGCCGGCGTGAATTTCATTGACACCGCCAACTCCTATATCGCTGGCAAGTCGGAGGAGATCGTCGGGAAGTTTCTGAAGGGACGCCGCCACGACATCGTCCTGGCCTCCAAGTGCCGCAGCAAGGCGGGCCCCGGGCTGCACGACATCGGTATCTCCCGCAAGGCGGTGATGAAGGCGATCGAGGACTCGCTCAGGCGCTTACAGACCGATTTCATCGACCTCTACCAGGTCCACTCGTATGATCCAGATTCGCCGATCGACGAAGCCCTGCGGGCGTTCGACGACCTCGTTCACCAGGGCAAGGTGCGCTACATCGGGTGCTGCAACTTCGCCGGGTATCAGCTGGTAAAGGCGCTGTGGATGAGCGATCGACGTGGGCTGGCCAGGTTCGATTCCGTGCAGCCCAGGTACAACATGCTTTACCGGTACCCGGAACTCGAACTGCTGCCGGCATGCGCCGATGAGAAGGTCGGAGTGATCGTCTACTCGCCCATGGCCGGCGGTTTCCTGCAGGGCAAGCACCGCAAGGAGGCTGCCGCGCCCGGCACACGCTTCGACACCACCTTCCGTGCCGCGCAGTTCTATCGCAGGACCTACTGGAACGACGTCGCATTCACGGCGGTCGACCGTTTCCTGGCCGCGGCAAAGCAGCACGGTGTCAGCCAGTTCCAGCTGGGTGCCGGCTGGGTGCGGAAGAACCCGGTCGTCACCTCTCTGATCGTCGGCGCCCGGACCGAGGAGCAACTTGCCTCTAACCTGGCCGACTGGGAACGGCCGGTGCCGGCCGAGGCCCTCAAAGTGGCCGACGAGATAGCGGACTGGTACCGCGACCACGCGCCGCTGGTGGCCTGACCAACTTGCCTACGAGAGCCCGAGGATGACCCAGCAACCAGTCAACGTATATGAGGTCGACGGCATGACCCCTGTAAAGGTCGCCGCACCTCAGACGCTTTCTGACCTGTCCGATGTCCTGCGCGGCTGCTCGGCGGATCGACTGGCGGCCATCCCATGGGGCGGTGGATCGAGGATGCAACTGGGCAACCTGCCCAGACGCTACGACGTTGCGATCGACGTGACGGGCCTCAATCGAATCGTCGAGTACCAGCCCGCGGACCTGACGGTCATCGTCCAGGCGGGCGTCTCCATTTCGGCGCTCCAGGCGGCATTGGCCGAGAAGCGGCAGCGGCTGGCCTTCGATCCACCGTACGCCCGCACCGCAACCGTGGGTGGATCGCTCGCCTCGAACGCAGTCGGCCCGCTCAGATCGACTTTCGGCGGCGTTCGCGACCTGGTGATCGGCATGAAGGTCGTACAGGGTACCGGGACCGTGACCAAGAGCGGCGGCAAGGTCGTCAAGAACGTGTCCGGCTATGACCTCATGCGCCCGCACATCGGCGCGATCGGCACCCTGGGCGTGATCGTCGAGACCGCCTTCAAGCTGGTCCCGATGCCCCACGCCAGCGCGGCGGTCGCCGGCGGCTTCGACTCACTGGAATCGGCTCGCAGCGCCTGTGTTGCGCTACTGCGCGCGCCTTTCCAGCCCGAGCGATTCATCTGTGCGACTGGCGACATCGCCGGCAGAATCGGGGCCGCGCTCGGAGAACCTCCCGGGTCATCGCGGTTCGTCGTGCTGGCGCAGCTGGCGGCCGGGGAAAAAGCGGTAGCAAGGATGACCCGCACGAGCCTCGACACTCTCAAGAAGTATGGCCCGGCCTGGTCGAATTCGATGGATGGTCCCGCAGACCCGCTCTGGGGCTGCCTGGACCCCGCGCTCGACTCGCCGCCCGCGCTCTCGATGCGTGCCACCATGAAGCCGGTGCCCGCGTTCGAGTTCCTAGACAGCCTCGCAACGAAGGACGACCCCGCGCGCGGCGGAAGCGTGCTGCACGTTGGATTCGGGACCGTCCTCTCCCACTGGTCGCACCCTGAGGACGCCCCACCCGGAAGCCTGACCGAACGCGCCAGGGCGGTGGTCGAACAGGCGCGCGCTCAGGCGCGTCCGCATGGCGTGACCGTAGTTGTAGAACGATGCTCGGTGGCGCTCAAGAAGGAAATCGACGTTTGGGGCGAGCCGCAGGCGGCAGGGATAATGCGCAACATGAAGAAACAGTACGACCCCGGGGACGTCTTGAGCCCCGGGCGATTCGTCGCCGGGATATGACGTCGTGACCCAGTCACGAGGGCTTTCGGGCTTCACAGGGCCGGACGCGCCGGCCGACGAAGACCTGTACAAGTGCGTGCACTGCGGCCTCTGCCTGAACGCGTGCCCGACCTACCTGGAGACCGGCCTCGAGGCTGAGTCGCCCAGGGGCCGGATTGCACTGATGAAGGCGGTCCGAGAGGGCCGCGCGACCATGACGCCCAGCCTTGTCAAGCACTGGGACCTCTGCCTGCAATGCAGGGCCTGCGAGGCGGCCTGCCCTTCAAACGTGCCGTACGGGCGGCTAATGGAGGCCACCCGGACCGAGATGGTCGCGCAGGCAAGCCGCAGCGTCCCGGAGCGGCTCGGTCGGGCGCTCGGATACCAGGTCCTGCTGCCTAGCCCGCGCAAGCTACGCATGGCCGGGGTCGGGCTGAAGCTGTACCAGAAGTCGGGCGTAAGGCGGGCGATTCAGGCTTCAAGAATCCTGAAGCTCGCCCCCGGCGGCATTTATAACCTCGAACGGGCTGCGCCCGAGATCAGGGGGCGCTTCTTCATCCCCAGGGGCCAGCTACTGCCCGCGCGTGGCGTTCGCCGGGCACGCGTGACGCTGCTCTCGGGCTGCGTCATGCCCCTGGTTCACGGGCCGACCATGGAAGCCACGCTGCGCGTGCTGTCGCGTAACGGCGTCGAAGTAGTGGTGCCCGCAGACCAGGGGTGCTGCGGCACGCTCAACGTGCATGCCGGCGAGCGCAACAGGGCGCGCGCGCTGGCGCGCCAGACGATCGATTCGCTAATGATCGACGGGATCGACGCCATCGTCGTGGCGTCGGCGGGTTGCGGCTCGGCCATGAAGGAGTACGGAGAGCTGCTGCGGGACGATCCCTCTTACCGGGAGCGCGCAGCCCGGTTCGGCAAGCTGGTCAAGGACGTGCACGAGTTTCTCGCAGGGCTGCCGCTCGACCCGCCCAGGGCCGCCTTGGATATGACGGTGACATACCAGGACGCCTGCCACCTGGCGCACGCGCAGCGCATATCGAAGCCGCCCCGTGCGCTGCTAAGGGCAATCCCGGGCGTACGCCTGGTCGAGATGCCCGAATCGTCGGTTTGCTGCGGTGCCGGCGGCACCTATTTCCTGCAGGAACCGGAAATGTCCAGGCGGCTGGCAAAGAGGAAGGCGAGCAACGTGGTCACGACGAAGGCGGCGGTTGTGGCGACGCCGAACCCCGGCTGCGCGATCCAGATGGAGAACGCGCTCAGGCAGCTCGGCTCCGAAACGGAAGTCGCCTACGTCGTCGATCTGCTGGACCGGGCCTACGCACTGGAGAAGCAGGCGTAAGCTCCCGGGCATCAGGGAACCTGTACCGGCTTCTCCGCAAAGACCCGGCTGGCCGCCGTGACGCCAGCGCCGCTTGCGACCTCGTGACCGAACTCAGGCAGGACGCGCTCCAGCGCGGACAACAGGGCCAGTACGTTGGCGGGTTGCGACGACTCGCCCATGAGCCCGACCCGCCAGACCTTGCCCTGGAACTGGCCGAGACCGCGCCCGATTTCTATGCCGTGGTGATCGAGCAACTGCTGGCGGACCTTCTGGTCGTCGATCCCGGCCGGAACTCCGATCACGGTCAATTGATTGAGCCGGCTGTCCGGTGGGATCGGTAACCGCAGTCCAAGGGCGGTGACGCCGGCGCGGAAGGCCTCGGCGACGCGGGCGTGCCGTTCGATACGCTGCGGCACCCCCTCTTCGAGGGCCATCGCAAGGGCTTCGCGCACGCCGAAGATGAGTGGAATCGGGCTGGTGTGGTGGTGCTTGTGCTCGGGGCCCCAGTAGTCCGCAATCAGCCCGAGGTCGAAGCACCACGAGCTTGGTGGGCGCTTCCGGCCGCGCACGGCCTGCATGCCGCGCTCCGACAGCGCCACGAGCGACACGCCAGGAGGGCCTGCAAGGCACTTCTGAGGCGCGGAGTAGGCGTAGTCGATGTCCCAACCGTCGAACTTGATCTCCGCGCCGGCGAACGATGTGACGCAGTCGACCATGAACAGGGCTCCGTGGTCGTGCGCCAGCTTTGAGAGCTCGGCGACCGGCTGCAGCACGCCGGTCGACGTTTCCGCCTGGATCGCCGTGACGAGCCTTACGTCCTTGTTGCGTTCGAGGGCGGTACGCAACAGCGCCCGGTCCATGACCCTGCCCCATTCCGATCGCACCTGGATAACCTCGGCGCCGATCCTCTCGGCCATGCTGACCATGCGCTCGCAGAAGTAGCCGTACGAGCAGATGATCACCTTCTGACCCGGCTCCAGGAGACTGGTCAGGCCCGCTTCCATGCCGGCCGAGCCTGATCCGGAGACCGCCATGGTCCTTGCGGTCGTCTGGTACACGTGGCGCAGCATCTCGACGACTTCGTCGAGCACCTTGAAATAGGCCGTGTCGAGGTAGCCGGTGATGGGCGTGGACATCGCACGCAGGACCCGTGGGTGGATGTTCAGCGGTCCCGGCCCCATCAACGTGCGTCTGGGAACGGAAAACGGACCTGGAACGAACTCGGGCATGGCTAACTCCGGACTTCTGGCCAGAAGGAAAGAATCAGGCTATCACGGCCCATATAATGGGCCGCGAGCACACAGGACACACGCAGCCAAGGAGTTTCTCAATGGAACTGGGCCTCAAGGGCAGAGTCGCAATCGTGACGGGCGGCAGCGAAGGCATCGGAAAGGCCGCGGCGGCTTCGATGGCCCGCGAGGGCGCCCGGGTGGCGATCGTTGCCCGGCGCAAGGACGTCCTCGAGAAAGCCGCTGGCGAGATCCGCAAGAAGACCGGCAACCAGGACGTAATCGCGGTTTCCTGCGATGTGCGCAATGAGACCGAAGCGAAGGCGGCCGTGCAGTCGGTGGCTGAGACATGGGGCCGGCTCGACATTCTGGTCAACAATGCCGGGACTTCTTCCGCGGCGAAGTTCGACAGCGTGACCGACGAAATGCTCAGCGAGGACCTCAAGATCAAGGTCTACGGCGCGTTCTACTTCTCCCGGGCCGCCCTGCCCCACATGCGGAAGGCGCGCTGGGGCCGCATCATCAACATCACGACGCCGGGCGGCAAGGCCGCGCCGGGCGGCACCCTGCCGACCTCGCTATCGCGCGCCGCCGGGATCGCCATGACCAAGGCCATGTCGAAGGATTACGCTGCCGACAACGTCCTCGTGAATACGGTGTGCATCGGCCTGATCAAGAGCGGCCAGCACGAGCGAAGATATGAACGCCTCAAGCAGTCGGAGCCGGCCCTGACGCTCGAGTCTTTCTACGGCAACCTCGGGAAGACCGTCCCGCTCGGGCGGGTCGGTGAGGCGCACGAAGCGGGGGACCTGATCTGCTTCCTGGCTTCCGAGAAGGCCAGCTACATCTCGGGCACAGCGATCAATGTCGATGGCGGGAACGCGCCGGTCGTGTAGCCCGGCGCCCTGGCTGAGGGCCCGGCCTAAATCCGGCTGACCTCGCGCTCGAGTTGCGCAAGTCCCATTGGCCCGAGTTCGAGCGCGCGTGTGTGGAACCGCTTGAGATCAAAGCTGGCGCCATGGCGGCTCCTCGCACTGGCTCGTGCCGCCATCCAGACGCGCTCGCCGACCTTGTAACTGATCGCCTGCCCCGGCCACCCGAGATACCGATCAACCTCGCTGCGCAGGAACCTGGGTGGCGCGTGGCTCTTCTCGACCGCGAACTGGTACCCGAGCTCGGGCGTCCATCGCTCACCGGGGTGGAAGTCGGAGTCGCGTGGGATCGCCAGCTCCAGGTGCATGCCAATGTCGACGACCACCCTCACGCTGCGCAGCGCCTGCGCAGCCAGCATGCCGAGGTAGTAGTCCGGGTTCTCGAGATAGCCGAGCTCGGCCATCAGACGCTCCGAGTACAGGGCCCAGCCCTCGCTGTGGCCCGACGTGCCGCCCAGCATCCGCTGAAAGCGGGACAGGCGATCGGCCAGGTGGACGGTGTAGCCGACCTGGAAGTGGTGGCCGGGAACGCCCTCATGGTAGACGGTGGTGATCTCCTCCCAGAGCGGGAACCTGGTCTTTCCATCCACCGGCCACCACATCCGGCCCGGACGTGAAAAATCCTCCGACGGCCCGGTGTAGTACATCGCCAGCGCGCCGCCCGGCGGGGCGATCATGGCCTCGATCTTCTTGACCCGGTCAGGGATGTCGAAATGCACGCCATCCAGTTCGGCAGTCGTGCGATCGACCAGCTCCTGCATCCAGCCGCGGAAGCGGTCCACGCCGTCCACCAGGCGTGCAGGATCGGTGTTCAGGAACTCCTTCACCTCGGTGAGACTCTTGCCGGGCAGGATCCGGCCAGCCGTCTGCTCCATCTCCCGGCCTATTCTTCGGACTTCGTTCCAGCCCCACTCATAGGTGTCCTCAAGATCGATCTCCATTCCACAGAAAGCACGGGCGCGGAGGGCATATCGGTCGCGCCCGACGGCGTCCCGGGAGGTCGCCCTCGGCAAGTACTCGTGGGCCAGATATCGTCCGGCCTCGTCGTACGCCGTATTCGCAGACTTGACGCCGCGCGCCAGCTCCAGCTCGAGGGACCGCGACCTGACCGAGGACCTGCGGTACTCGTCCAAAATCCCCTGGAAGTACGAGACCGCCTCCCTGCCGCCTGACCAGATCGCGGCCTGTGACGCGCATTCGCGGGCCTGCCGCTGCGCCGCGGTGCGGCCGCTGGCCAGGCCAGACTTGAGCGTCTCGAGGTACCCGGCCAGCGCAGACTCGACGAGGTTCATGCGCGTCGCGATGGCGCGCCAGTCGCGCTCGGTGGCCCGTGGCATCAGGTCAAATACGAGGCGGATCGATTGGAACGGCGACCATATGACGTTCAGATCGTGCTGATGACCGCCCGCCGCGTGGTGGTCGGTCTGGACCGTCAACTCGTCGATCATCGAATCCCTGGCGATGCGATCGCGCTCCGATTCGATCGGCGCGGCCCGCAACGCCGCCATCGTCCGCACCGCCAGCTCGTTCCTGGCCTCCTCGCCCTCCGGCGAGAAGTCGGTCATCCTGTCGTCGTAGCCGCCGATGCCGGCATGGGTTGCGGCCACCGGATGCAGCCGGGCGAAATCCTCTACGTAGCGATCCGCGACCGCATAGACCTTCGACATTCAGGCTCCGAGGTAATCGAGGGCGGCCCTCACGAAGACTTCCACGCCTACGGGCAGGCAAGCCTCGTCAAAATCGAAACGAGCATTGTGGTGATTCTCGGCCCCCGGTCGCCCCCCGCCGAGCATGAAGTAGCACCCGGGGGCGCGATTCAGAAACTCGGCCATGTCGTCGCCCACGCTCACCGGATCATGCTCCCCGACCCGCCCATCGCCGACGATCTGCCGGGCCACCGCCCCGAGCCAGCTTGCAACCTCAGGGTTGTTTACGACCGGGGGCGACCCGTAGAGGCGTTCGAAGACGGCCTCAGCGCGAACGCTGCGTGCCGTTTCGATCGCGACCCGTTTGGCTGCCGCGAGGATGAGGCTGCGGACCTCCGGACGGTAGGCTCGGACGGTACCCTCGATCGTTACCTGGTCCGCGATCACGTTCGGTGCCGATCCTCCGTGTATCTGCCCGAAGGTGAGTACGCCCATCTCATTGGGTGGGACTTCCCTGCTTACGACGGTCTGTGCGTTCGCTACCACGAGCGCGGCCGCTACCACGGGGTCGACCGCCAGGTGCGGCATGGCGCCGTGCCCGCCCCTCCCCTTGACCGTGATGCGTATCGCGTCGGCGCTGGCAAAGACCGTCGACTGGTTAACCAGCACGTGTCCCGCAGGCAGTCGGTTCCAGATGTGAAGCCCTATCACGCGGTCCGGGGTCAGCCCGGCGAGCGCGCGATCGCCAAGCATCGCGAGCGCCCCCTGCGTGATCTCCTCAGCGGGCTGGAACACGAACTTCAATGCGCCTCGCAGGGAATTTCGATATTTGCTCAGGATCTCGGCGGCGCCCACTGCGATGGCGATATGGCCATCGTGCCCGCACGCGTGCATGTTTCCGTTCTTTGATGCGAACGGCAGTCCCGTCAGTTCGGTCACCGGAAGCGCGTCGATATCGGCCCGGATCATGAGGGTCGGGCCAGGGGAGACGCCTTCCAGGGTGGCGACGACACCCGTCCCGCCTACTTCGGCCTCGACGCGGTACCCGGCCTTGCCCAACCGCTCGGCAATCAGCGCGGCAGTACGCGTCTCCTTGAAGGCGAGCTCAGGGTTCTGGTGGAGGTCCCGTCGCAGCTCGACCACCCCTGGTGCGAGCCTGGCGATATCAACCGAAAGCGCGTCCGGAGCCAATAACCCCTCCCCGAATTGAGGCGCGGAGTCTAGCATGGGAGGCCACGATGCCCAGATTGCCGCTCTTCCCGCTCAACACCGTCGTATTCCCCGGCGGGCGGCTCCCGTTGCGGATCTTTGAGCCGCGGTACAAACAGCTCCTCAAGGACTGCCTGGAGTCGGACCGCACGATGGGCATCGTGCTGATCAAGAGCGGGCTCGAGGTTGGCGGCCCTGCCGAACCTTACTCTATCGGGACACAGTGCCGTATCGACGAGCTGGGTGCGCCCGCCGCCGGCGCGATTCCACTGACGCTGGTCGGCGAGCGCCGTTTCCGGATCTCCTCCCTGGACCGCTCGCTGCCCTACCTCGTCGGAGAGGTGGCCATGCTGCGCGACGAAGACGACCCGGAGGCCGGGTTGGCGGCGGAAGCGCTGCGTCCAGTTGCGCAGAAGTACGTAAGACTGCTCTTCGCCTCCCAGGGAGAGTACCGGGGGCAGATCGACCTCCCCGGCGACCCCGCGACCCTGTCCGACCTCGCGGGCACCCTGCTCTACGACCAGACACCAGAGCTCCGCCAGACGGTCCTCGAGGCGGAGCCGCTGAGCGCGCGGCTTCGCTTGATGACACGCGCGCTGGAACGCTCGGCACGAACGATCGAGAAAAAGATCATGCGCTCCGGGCCCGGGCGCGGTCCCACGACGTTCGGCCTGAACTAGGCGGCGCTACCGGTTCAAGGCCCGGCGCGTCAGCACACGCAGCCGGTCGGTATCGGTCAGGTACGGTTCGACCTTGCGTGCGAACTCGGCCGCCGCCTGCGCGGGCGTCGACTTGCTGGTGTCGATCGAGATCTTGTGACGCAGGGTTGAGCGTGCGCAGGCTTCTTCGAAGAGGCCAAGCACCCTCTTGATGTCCGCAGCCTTTACAAGTTCATGCTCGTGAGGCTCTGCCTTCATGCGCCTGGCGATGACTTCTGGCGAAGCCTTCACATGCACCAGCGTCGTATCGGGTGCGAAGCGCATGATCGCCTTCTCGACCTGCATCGCCACCACCTTGCGATCGTGCGGCTTGCCGTCGGCGCCGTATCCGAAGTAGAGCGGGCCGTAGACGGCGTCTTCGATATGAAGGCCGATTGCAAGCCAGTCCGGCCCATCAAACGACCCCGGCTGCACGTGGTAGTAGAGGCTGTGACGCTGCGTCATCTCCTTCAATTTCGGACTGAGCGCCAGGATCTGCTTCCTCTCCTCGGGCGTGGTGTCGTCCGGGTGGCCCGAAGTGTGCGGCACCTTGTAATGGTCGTGGATCAGCGAGAATCGCGCGCCCATTGTTTCGGCCATCCAGTCATCGATCGCGTGCGCGATCGAAGTCGTACCGGCGTACTCGCATCCCGCAATTACCAGGCGCACGTGTGTCCTCCCGTGAAACGCTCGCCTCCCATTCGGGCGGGATCATATCGGAAGCAGCCCACTGGCGCAGGACGCCGCGCATGCCCCACCGGTATTAGACTTCCCGCAAAGTCATCGGGAGGCAGCCAGTGCAGATAGCCGATCCGCATCACCACCTGTGGGACCTGGAAAAGCACCACTATCCGTGGCTCGCAAAGCCGGTTGACCACTTCGCGGGCGATTACAGCTCGATCCGCAGGACCTACCTGGTCAAGGACTTCTTGAAAGACGCCCTGCCCGCCGGCATCGTCAAGTCGGTGCACCTGCAGGCTGAGTTCGACCACACGCAGGACCCGGCGAAGGAAACCGAGTGGCTGCAGGGAGTCCATGACTCGCCTGGTTCGAAAGGGCTGCCAACTGCGGTTGTCGGCTATGCCGATTTCTCGGCCCCGGACGTCGAGCGCGTGCTCGCCCGGCACGCGGCCTTCCCGACGATGCGCGGGATCCGGCAGATCCTCAACTGGTCTGCGGATCGGCCGGAACTCAGGTTCATTGGACGCGGGGACCTGATGGGCGACCGCAAGTGGCGGGCCGGCTATCGCCTGCTCGCCAGGTTCGGAATGTCGTTCGACATGCAGGTCTGGCCCTGGCAGCTGGCGGAGGCTGCGGCGCTCGCGCAGGAGATCCCGGAAGTCCCGATGATCCTCAACCACACGGGGTTGCCGATCCGCAGGGACCGGGACGGGATCGAGGAGTGGCGGAAGGGCATGCGCGCGCTGGCGGCGGTCCCCCATGTCAATGTGAAAATCTCCGGCCTCGGCATGTTCCAGCGAAGCTTCAAGGCCGACGACATCAAGCCGTTCGTTCTGGACACGATCGAGACTTTTGGCGTCGGACGCAGCATGTTCGCCAGCAACTTCCCGGTGGACAGCCTCGCAAGCTCTTATGTGCACCTCTGGGAGTGCTACGACGCGATCACCGCCCGGTTTCCGGCTGGCGAGCGCTCACGCCTGTTCCACGACAACGCGGTGCGGATCTACCGGCTCTAGGGCGGCGGGGCCGGCGGCGCGCGGGTCAGCGTTCAGGCGACGGCATTGCAGGTATCCTGTGGTGCTCGCAAGGCCACGGACGAACTTGAACTCGGGAAGGGTCAGGCTCAATGGCATCGACATTCGGAGTCGGAACGTACCGCTATGAGCTCGCGAAGGGCTGGCCGAAGGAGAAGATCAACGGCGTCGCGGCCGATGTGGCGCTCGATTCAAAAGGACGCGCCTACGTCGCGGTCCGCAGTCCGGTAAACGGTGAAGCTGCGAGTATCGGGCCCGGCAGAGGCACCGTGCTCGTCCTCGACAGGGACGGGAAGCGGGTCTCCGACTGGGGCGAGATCTTTTCGGCGCCGCACGGGATCTGGGTCAGCAAGGACGACGAAGTCTTTCACGCCGACACCGGATTCCACCTCGTGACGATGCACACCACCAGCGGCCGGGTCCAGCTATCGCTGGGTACCAGGGGCAAGACCGGCCCCGCCGGCAGCCCGTTCAACATGCCAACCAGGGCGAAGCGGGCGGCCAACGGTGACATCATCGTCTCGGACGGGTATGGCCAGAACCGGGTCCACCGCTACTCTCCGAAGGGTGAACTCATCAAGTCGTGGGGTTCAGGCGACCCGGTGTTCTATCAGCAGTGGGCGAAGCTGCCGGTCACCGGGAAAGCTGGCACTGGCCCGGGCCAGTTCAACCTGCCGCACGACGTCAACACGGATGCGGCCGGCAACGTGTACGTCATGGACCGCACAAATAACCGGTGCCAGGTCTTCAACATGGACGGGAAGTACCTGAGGGAATGGTCTGACGTCCGGGGACCCAATGACTCGTTCATCGATCGCCACGGCGTCATGCACATCGTGAGCGCGGCGGGAGTCGAGCTCCGCAGCCTGGATGGCAAGCTGGTCGGCCGCTGGGGCGAGAAAGGCAATGCACCGGGCCAGTTCGCCGGCTCCCCACACGGGGTCTGGATCGACCCGGATGAGTCGATCTACATAGCCGAGGTCGGCGGGCTCAACCGACTCCAGAAGTTCGTGCGTGCCTGACGCATACGAGTCCGGCTAGTCCCAGCCCTCCGGATTTTTCGTGTGCCAGTCGGTCGCTTGCTCGTAGGCACAGGCGGCCCTGAGCAGCAATGGCTCCGCCAGGTGCTTGCCGACCAACTGGAGCGATAGCGGAAGTCCGCCGTCCGACAAGCCGCACGGCAGTGAAATCGTTGGCAGGCCGGCGAAGTTGAACGGCGCCGTGTAACGCGAATGCCAGGGATCCCGGTCGAGCGGAATCGGACCGTAGAGCAGTTCAGGAGTCACCGGATAGGCGTATCTGCCGGTCGATTGGCAGGCGAACACGTCGATCTCGCGCATCATCACCCGGAGCTCCCCGGTGCAGGCGTCGCGCAGGTTGTTGGCCGCGGCGTAGTCGGCGCCGGTTACTGCCGCGCCCCGCTCCAGCCACTGCCGGAAGAATGGCCCGTACTCCTTCGCACGGGCCGGGAAGTGGGCCCGGTGCGCATTGAGCGCCTCCGCCGTGCACAGCGTCTGCCATGCGGGCAGGTAGTCGCGCAGGTGGCCCGGCATCTGTACCGGGACGATCGTGGCGCCCAGCCCCTTCATCACGCCAACCGCCTTTTCGATGGCCCAGGCGTAGTCGGCCGGGCTGTCGACCCAGGTGAATCCCGGGTCGTACCCGATGCGCAGCCCCTTCACGCCCCGGTCGATCCCGCGCAGCATGGACGGCACACTCTGCGGAAGGGTCGTCGGGTCGTTTTGGTCATATCCGGCGATCGCTTCGAGCATCACGCCAGCGTCGACGACACTACGCGTCATTGGTCCGACGTGGTCCAGAGATTCAGCAAGGGCGAGCACGCCATACCGGCTCACGCGTCCCCAGGTCGGCTTGATTCCCACGAGGCCACACACCGAGGAAGGGTTGCGGATCGAGCCCCCGGTGTCAGAACCCAGGGTTGCATAGGCGACCCCGGCAGCCGCAGCGGCGCCGCTGCCACTCGACGACGCGCCGGCCCAGTGGCTCTTGCGCCACGGGTTCTCCGGCACCTTGAACTTCGGGTTGTACCCGCCCATGGCGCCTTCGGTCAGGTTCAGCTTGCCGAGCAGGATCGACCCTGCTCCGGCCAGGCGATCGACGACCGTCGAATCGTGGTCCGGAATGTGGTCCATCAGCACCGCTGTGCCGCCCATGGTCCGGACACCCTTCGTGTAACAAAGGTCCTTGACGGCCACCGGGACGCCGTGCAGCGGTCCGCGGTAGCGTCCCCGCATGATCTCCTTCTCGGCGCGGCTGGCCTGCTCCATGGCTAGCTCGGAGGTGACGGTGGCGTATGACTTGAGCCGCCCATCGATCTTCGCGATGCGCGCCAGTTGCGAACTCGTCAGTTCCACCGGGGAGAGCTTCTTCGCCTTGATCAGCGAGGCTACTTCGGTGATCGTCTTGAAGTGCAGGGGTTTGTCCATCGCTCGTTCCGCTCGAGGTGGTGTCGACAGCCGGCGCATGATAGCCGAAGGTGCTACCAGGTGAAGTGGCGATGTGACTCAGGGGGCGCCTGTGAGTGGAGCGGCGGACGGGACTCGAACCCGCGACCTCCGACTTGGAAGGACGGCGCTCTACCAGGCTGAGCTACCGCCGCTCGCAGCTTTCCGGCGTCCCTAGTCTATCTGCGCAACCTTGGATCCGTGAAGTGGGAATCGATCGCCTTCGAGCTTCCGTCAGGCGGCCCTTACCCCGTTGGTGCAGGCGCGGACACTCAGGCGGTTGAAAGCATCGAGCGCGGCGATCTTGTAGCACTCGGCCAGGGTGGGATAGTTGAAGACACTATCGACCAGGAAGTCCAGCTTCCCGCCCAGACCCATCACCATCTGGCCAATATGTACGAGTTCGGTGGCGCCCTCACCGATGATGTGGACGCCCAGCAGCGCGCGGTCCTGCGCGTGCACCAGGATCTTCAGCCGCCCGGTGTTATCACCGAGGATCTGGCCGCGCGCGGTCTCCCCGTAGCGGGCGGTGCCTGTCTCGTAGGGCACCCCATCGTGCGTTAACTCTTCCTCGGTCCTGCCCACCATGGAGATTTCAGGAACCGTGTAGATCCCCAGCGGGAACACCCGGTTGACCCCGTTCGTGGCGACTCCCAGCCCGTGCCGGACGGCAGCCCTCCCCTGCTCAAGCGATGTCGCGGCAAGCGCCGGAAAGCCGATCACGTCGCCGGCTGCGTAGACCCATGGGACGGCCGTCTGATAGTGGGCGTCCACCGGGATCCTCCCGCGCGCGTCGGCGGTCAGCCCGACGCTTTCGAGGTTCAGGTCCGCCGTGGCGCCCTGCCTGCCCACGGTGTAGAGCAGGCAGTCGCCGGTGATCGTCTTTCGGCTGGCCGTCGTGGCGACCACGGTTTCCCCATCGAGTACGCAGCTTTCGACTTCCTCACCGAGCCGGAAGACGACGCCCTGATCGCGCATGTGATAGACGAGGGCATCGACGACCTCGCGATCGACGAACCCGAGAATGCGGTCGAGACGCTCGACGAGGGTTACCTTCACGCCAAGGGCGGCGAAGATGTTGGCGTACTCGACCCCGATCACGCCACCGCCGACTACGGTCAGGCGTTTCGGAATACAACGGATTCCGAACAGGCACTCGGTGTCGAGGATGTTCTTGCCATCGACCGGGAACTTCGGCGACAACGCCGGTTCGCTACCAGGGGCGAGTACGACGAGGCCGGCCTCGATCTCATCCTGTTCGGTTCCGGTGCCAATCCGCATGCGGTGGGGGCCGTTGAAAGATGCGACCCCGTAGGCCAGCTCGACGCCGTTGCGCATCAGCTGAGACTCGACCACCGCGACCTCATTGCGGATCACGTGGTCGAGCCGGAAAGTCAGGTCGGCGACGGTGATGTTGCGCTTGACCGCGTAGCTGACGCCGTAGATGCTGCGCTCACGCAGCCCCGTGAGATGCATTACCGCCTCGCGCAGCGTCTTGCTCGGGATCGTGCCGGTCGCCACGGCCCCGCCCCCGACCGTGCGGCGTCGCTCGATCGCAAGGACCTTGCGGCCGAGTTTGGCTGCCTGAATCGCGGCACGCTGGCCAGCAGGCCCGGTGCCGACGACTACAACGTCGAACGTTCGCATTGACCCAGTCTAGGGTTGCAAAGGGTGGTGGGCATCGTGCGTCCCATCCACGCGACCGCGGGTTTTGGCCCGTTCGCATCGCCACCGCGTGCGCGTGAACACGTCATAGCCCCAGGCGGCAGACACGGACGCCGGCGCGGCCTCCGGTTGTCAACGATTTGATCCGGAACTAACATTGGCAGGCCCTACGGAACCCGCTCCGAAGACGCTTCGCAGCGCCGAATCGGACGAGCAACAACAGGAGATCATTACATGTCCTCGGCGAAATTCAGCTACGCCGGCCTGTTCTCGAGCAGGTCGCAGGACCTGCCAACCCGCAAGGTCATCCACCCCAAGTACGACTTCGTGGTGGCATATCCTGACCCGGAGACGGTGCCGCTCGAAGGCCTGATGGACGGGCTCAAGGCAGGGCTCGCGCGCGATGGGCAGGACCTCGCCTACTACCCCCACCCGCTCGGCTTGCCGGAGCTGCGCGAACTCGTGGTCACGAAGCTCGAGCGCGATCGCGGCTTCAAGGTGACCCCTGAGGAGGTCGTGATCACGGCCGGCTCCAGCGAGGCCAACTGGCTCGTTGTGCAGGCCCTGACGAATCCAGGCGACACGGTGATTACCGAGGAATTCGTCTACACCGGTACCCTGGCGCAGCTTCGTCGTGCGGGCGCCAACGTGGTCGGAACCCCGCTCGACGATCAGGGCATCATTCCGGAGGCCCTGGAAGACCTGATCAAGCTCCTGACCAAACAGGGCAAGAAGCCCAAGTACCTCTATACGATCCCCGAGTTCCAGAACCCCACCGGCTCGACCCTGCCGCGCGCGCGGCGCGAGAAGATCCTAGAAATCGCCCATCGCCACAACATGCCGATCCTTGAGGACGACTGCTACGTCGATCTGCGCATCGAGGGGGAGACCCAGCCGGCCTTCCGCACGCTCGACGACAGCGGGATCGTCAACTACGTGGCATCGTTCTCGAAGATCCTGGCGCCCGGCCTCCGACACGGGTACTTCACGGTGCCCGAGGACGTGCAGCGCAGGGCCCTGAGCTTCCGGGCCGGCGGCGGTCCAAGCCAGTTCACGTCTTATGCGGTCGTCGAGTACCTCAAGAAGGACATGTACGGGCACATCAGCGAGATCAACGATGTCCAGAGGGCCAAGCGCGACGCCATGGTCTCGGCCCTCGGCGAGCATTTCGGCGGAATGGGTGCGAAGTGGACCAACCCGGCGGGCGGGCTCTACATCTGGCTCGAGATGCCGAAGAACTACGACATGACCGCGCTTCAGCCAATCTGCTTCGAGGCTGGCGTTGGATACTCGGCCGGGTCCAATTTCGCCCCCAACGGGAACGGCGATAACTTTGCCCGTCTCTGCTACGGCCACCCGTCGCCCGACTACAACCGCGACGGGATCGCATTGCTTGCGTCGATCATCGAAAAGCAGATGTCCAGGGGCAAGGCGAGGGTCGCTCCCGGCCGGCGCTAGGCTTCCCCGACCAGTTCTAAGATCGAGGGCCCCCTCGACGAGGGGGCCCTCCCCTTTGGCCGAGTTTCAGAACGGCATCAGGACCCGAAAAAGTGCCTGCAACGGATAGCACGACGAGTCCCGTGGCCTCGACTCCGTCGAGCACCGACGGCCGCGAGTTCAGAATTCGCAGCCTCATCTGGACCGTCTACGCGCCTTCATTCCTGCTCTCGATCGGCACCGGGCTGCTCGTCCCGATCGTGCCGCTGTTCGCACGAGACCTGGGCGCGAGCGTCGGGCTTGCCGCTTTCGCGGTCGGCGCCAGGGAACTCGGCACGGTGCTTTTCGACCTACCGGTCGGCACGCTGGTCGCCCGGTTCGGGCGTCGCAGGACGATGATCGCCGGAACGATCGCGATCCTGGTGCTGTCCCTGCTCACCGGCCTGACGACCATGATCTGGCAGTTCATCGCGCTGCGCTTCCTGATCGGGGGCGCAATGGCGCTCTGGTCGATCTCGCGGCACACCTACATCGCCGATACCGTGCCTGTCCAACATCGAGGGCGGGCGCTTTCACTCTTTGGCGGAATGGGACGGCTAGGCACCTTCATCGGGCCAATCATCGGCGGCTTCGTAGGAGAACATTTTGGCCTCGGAGTGCCATTCTTCGTCCAGTCCGGGTTCGCGCTCATCACGCTGGGGCTCGTGGTCGTGCTGATGAAGGAAGGCCAGGAGCAGCCGAACGTCCGGCCGACTCGCAACGCCTATGCGCGGATCGGCTCGACCCTGACCGAGCACCGCCGCGCGTTCCTCACCGCAGGCGTAGCCGCGATGGCGCTGCAGCTGGTAAGGAACGCCCGGCAAGTGATGATCCCGCTCTGGGGCTCCGAGATCGGCCTGGGCGCCGGAGACATCGGCCTGGCGATCGGAATCGCGGCGGCCGTCGACATGCTGTTCTTCTATCCGGCCGGGCTGCTGATGGACCGGTTCGGCCGCAAATTTGCCATCGTGCCCAGCCTGCTGGTCATCTCCTCGGCCCTGGCACTGATGCCTCTCACGACCTCGTTCTGGGGCCTGCTGTGTGTCGCCGTGCTGGCCGGCATTGGCAATGGACTCAGCAGCGGCGCCGTCCTCACTCTGGGGGCCGACCTCGCCCCGCGCGGCAGGGCTGGCGAATTCCTGGGTGTCTGGCGCTTCTTCACGGACACCGGTGGAATGATTGCGCCGTTTGCGATCGGCGCGGTTGCCTCCGCCGTTTCGCTGGCCGTAGGCGGCCTCGTCACCGCCGGGATGGGCGGGTTCGGGGCGGTCTGGATGTCGGTCCTCTTCCGGGAGACCCTGACGAGGACCGATCGGGGCAAACGCTAGGGCTGTCCGATCCACGAGTAGAGGCGACACTCCGGGCCTAGTTTTCCCTGCGCCGCGAATGAGACGGCGCACCCTCTATTGAAGGTCGTCAGGTTTAGGGCGATTCAACAGTGGGGAACTGTCGCCAGGTCTTGGACAGGACACGCCAGGCGCCTGAACCACAGAGGACGATCCGGCCGTCAGCCGCGCAGCAACTCCACGCTCACTTGTGGCCGGTATCCCGGATACCTGGTGCGCGTCCGAATGAGGGCCCAGTCCAGCGCCTCGCGGGGCCGCGCACTTTCGTCGGTAAGGAGGTCCTGCTCGCGACGGGTCGAGAACAACGACCGGAACAGATTCTGCTGGCGGTCACCGGCAGGCAACAACAACGTCTCTCGCCACACACGATCAGCGACCCAGAGCGGAGTCATTCGGTCACGGGCCCTTCCTGCTAGATCAGAACGCTTGATCTAGTATCGGGAGGTCCCGTTCGATCTCAAAGCGGTGCATGGCGCCGGGGCGTGACTCAGATACCGCGTGAATCCAGGAATTCGTGCAATTCACGCAGGCAGATGGAGTTCACTTCCGGCGGGAAGGCGTCCACATACGGCTTGCTCTCGCCGGAAAACCCGTCGACGGCCCCGGCCTTGACCGCGTTCTCAACCCATTTCATCTCCTGCTCAACGGTGGGCAGCAGATTCTTCCCGGCCAGCAACGAAAGCCCTGCGACCAGGCCGTAGCTGCCCCAGTTGGACACGCTGGCTATCACCAGCTTCTTGACGGTGGTAACGCAGGGGCTCTTCGGCAGCTTCTCGTAGTTGGGGATCACCTTGTAGAGGTTCCCCATGCCAATTTCGTTGCCGCCGTCGCCGATCCCGACCGATGCCGGATGCAGGTCGAAGAGGTGGTCGATCTTGGCGTTGAACTGCGATATGTCGAGCCCGCGCATGTTCCGATACGTGCCGTCACCGGTGAGACCACACCGCTCGGTCGATATCAGGATCGTCGGAGATTCTTCCTTGATCACCTGGAAGGCGAACTCGGAAGACTCCCGGTGGCCGGTGACCGGAAAGTCGATAATCCTCTGGCTGCGCGGAGCGACGGCCCTGAGCGCCTTCGAAGAATGGATGTCAGTGACGTAAGCGATCTCGAATCCGAGCTTCTTGAGCGCGTTGCCGATCGCGACCGCCCCCGGCGGGCCGTCGGTCTCCGGCGCGCCCGCCGACAGGATATGGAATCCGGTAGCGATCAACGCCTTGGCCGGGTTGTCGAGGATCAGCCGGGCCGCTTCCTCGACGTAGTTGGCTGGCAGGTGGGGCCTCAATGCCCCGATATTCCGTCCATCCTTCTGAAGGATGATGTCCTCGATTGTGCGTTCTGGCTTTGCCACTCTGCCTCCGGGGTTTCGAGCGGGGCCAGCAAGGCACCCGCCCGCGCTCACCAAACTCGACCCGTTTTCGCTCGGCTACAGCGCGGCCACGTCCTCGTCCTTGAGGTCGGTCACGAACATGTGACCGGGCGCGTGCGTGATCATCAGCGCCGGTTTCGATGCGGTCGCAACGGCCTGGGGCGTCACGCCACATGCCCAGAACACCGGCACATCGCCCACCTTTGACGGCCACGCCCGACCGTAGTCCGGCTTGCCGACATCGCGTATCCCGATCGCCTCGGGGTCGCCGATGTGTACCGGCGCGCCATGGACCGCGGGGAAGCGAGAAGTCGCCTGCACCGCACGAACGACCTTCTCACGCGGTATCCAGCGCATGGAGACGACCATCGGGCCGCCGAATTTGCCAGCCGGCGTGGTCGCAATGCTGGTCTTGAACATCGCCACGTTCTGATCGGTGCCCCAGTATGGAAGCTCGATCCCATTGTTGAGCAGGGCCTGCTCGAAGCTAAAGCTGCAGCCGATCAGGAACGTCACGAGGTCGTCCCGCCATACCGCCTTGAGGTCTTCGACCTCTGCCTCGAGCTTTCCGTGCCGGTAGATCCGGTATCTCGGCACATCGGTCCTGATATCGGCGCCGGGCGCGGAACTCCGGGGCTCGAACTGCCCGGGCTCGAGGACCTCAATTAGAGGACACGGCTTGGGGTTGCGCTGGCAGAACAGGAGGAAGTCAAACGCCAGGTCCATGGGAAGGATCGCGAGGTTGGTCTGCACGTACCCGGGAGCGATCCCGGAGGTGGGGTGGCGGAGCGCCCCCTTGCGAATCAATGCACGCGCTTCGCGGCCGGTCGAGGCGGTCCTGGTCTGCAGCATGCTGGCAACCTCATGAGCGTCTGCTTAGATAGGCCCCATCTTATACCGGCTGCTATGATTCCCGCCGCTTAGGAACGGGCGAGCCGAGTGCCAGGCATCGTCACGGCACTCGCCCAGACATGACGAACAGGAGACCTATTTGAAGATCAAGCGAATAGATCAGTACCGGCCGCGCAATCGATGCCGGCTGATCCGGATCACCACCGACACGGGGATCGAAGGCTGGGGCGAGACGACGCTCGAGGGGAAACCCAGGAGCACCTGGGCGGCGGTCGAAGAGCTCTCCGACTACCTCATCGGCAAGGATCCGCTCCGCATCGAGCACCACTGGCAGGCGATCTATCGCAGCGCATTCTTCAAGGGCGGCAACGTCCTGATGAGCGCGCTCGCCGGCATCGACCAGGCGCTATGGGACATCGCGGGCAAGCACTTTGGCGTGCCCTCCTACCAGCTCATGGGCGGGGCCACGCGCGACCGGATTCGCGTGTACGCCCACTGGGGCATTGGTGACCTGACCGACGAAGGGCTGGCTGCTTCCCGGAAGCGGCTCGACATGCTCAGGAAGAAGGGCAACTACACCGCGTACAAGGCGGGCCCCGCTGGCAAATGGCATGCCCAGGAGTCACCGACCCGGATCGACGAGTTCGTGAAAGCCGCGTACATGATGCGCGAGTGGGTCGGCCCGAATGTCGAACTGGCGTTCGATTTCCACGGGAAGATGACGCCCGCGCTCGCGATCGAGGTCTGCCACGAAATCAAGGGCATGCGTCCGATGTTCGTCGAGGAGCCGGTACCGCAGGAGAACCCGGACGCCCTGGCGCTGGTGGCACGCGCGGTGCCATACCACATAGCGACCGGTGAGCGCCTGCTCTCGCGCTGGGAGTTCCGCCAGGTGATCGAGAAGCAGGCAGCGGCCCTCCTGCAGCCCGACGTCGCGCACTGCGGCGGCATTTCCGAATTGAAGAAGATCGCCAACATGGCCGAGGTCTACTACATCCACATCATGCCGCACTGTGCGATCGGCCCGGTCGCCTTCTCAGCGTGCATGCAGGTTGACGCCTGTGTACCCAACTTCCTGATCCAGGAGCAGGTGGATGCCGGGCTAGGCAACGGGCTCCTGAAGAAAGACTGGGTCGTAAAGAACGGGCACATCGAACTGCCAAAGGGGCCCGGGCTGGGGATCGAGATCGACGAGAAGGCGGCGACCAAGAACATCGACACCTACACGGAGGAACTCGGTGGGCCCGGATGGGTCTACGAGAACGACGGATCAGTCGCCGACTGGTAGTACTTCAGCTCGCGGGCGCTTCCAGCCAGCCCTGCAGCTTTCGGAGCAGCGTCAGGAGGCTCTCCTTTACGCAGTGCCCTGCCCGCCCGGCGGCGCGCAGCCGAAACGGACCGCGGCCCCGGATCGCTCCGGGGCCGCTGCCGAGGAGTTTCTTGCCAGACGGGGATCAGGACACGGGTGGACGCCGGGCCGCCCAGGGACGAGCTTCCTCGAACGCCGCCGATGCTCGCAGCACGGTCTCTTCATCGGAGAGGTCGCCGACGAGTTGCAGCCCGATCGGCATGCCGTGTGAGTCGAAGCCGCTCGGGATCGAAGCTGCCGGGTTCCAGCCGATGTTGAACGCCATCGTGAACGGGATCGCTCCGTAGGGAATACCGGCCTCCGAGCGCAGCGCGGGCTTCCCGCCCACGTGCTTCGGTGGATCCTGGTGCGGGAAGGCGGTCACTGCGGCGGTCGGCATCAGCAGCAGGTCGACCTTCTCGAAGAAGTCGCCCATCTGGCAGCGCAGTCCGTCGGCATGCCGCAGGGCCCTCGAATACTCGGCAGCCGTAATCTGAGCCCCACGGTAGTTCATGGCGACCGTATATGGCATCAGGTCGGCGAGCCGCTCTTCCACCAGGTGGCCGTACATCGCCTTCTGGTTGCCACACCAGACGGTGTACCAGTACTCGAAAGGCGGGGGATCGAATTTGAGCTTCGCTTCTGCGACGTGTGCGCCGAGCGACTCGAAGACCCTGGCTGAATCGACGACCGACTTCGCGATCTCCGGGTCAACCGCAGCGAACCCGCAGTCGACGGTAAATGCGACACGCATGCCCTTCACGCCGCCGCGGCAGTGCGCCGGAAAGTCCGGAACAGGCTCGCGCAGCGATCCGGGGTCCCGGCTGTCGTGCCCTGAAAGGGCCTTCATGAGAATCGCCGAATCGAGCACCGTCCACGTCATCGGGCCGCTGGTTGAGGTCTGGTTAGTCGACGGCCGGCCCACGCCGCCGTAGCGCGGGATCCGGCCCTGGGTCGGCTTGATCCCATACAGCCCTGTGAAATGGCATGGGAGCCGTACCGACCCTCCACCGTCCGTGCCGGTGGATGTCGCCACCATGCCGGCGGCGACGCTGGCAGCGGCCCCGCCGCTTGAGCCGCCCGGGGTCTTCGTGACGTCCCAGGGGTTGTTGCACGCCGGCGCGACCTTCGTGTAGGTCTCGGCGCTGTTGCCGAACTCGGGCGTGTTGGTCTTGCCCACGATCACCGCCCCTGCCTTGCGGACTCGTTCGACGACGATCGAGTCCGACTCGGGCACGAAGCTTTCGTACACCTTGCACCCGAGGGTCGTGCGCAATCCTTTGGTCAGCTCGAGGTCTTTGATGGAGATGGGCACGCCGATCAGCGGCGGCAGGTCGGCCGGGTTGCGGGAGGCCGCCACCGCCTTGTCGGCGGCCGCGGCTGCTGCACGCGCCCCCTCGTAGTCAACCGTAATGAAGGCGTGCAGCTTGGAATCGAGGGCGTCGATCCGCTTCAGGGATGCCTCGACCAGTTCCCTCGACGAGACCTTCTTCTGCACCACGAGTTCCCGCTGCTTGTGGGCGGGCATCAGCATCAGTTCACGTTCGTTCAAGTCCCTGTTGCTCCAACTAGTTGAGTATGGCGCCACCGTTCACGTTGAGCGCCTGGCCTGTGATCTCGTTGGCGTCGTCTGACGCCAGGAAGGCTACCGCTTTCCCGATGTCCTCGGGCGTCTGCGGCCGCCCCAGCGGCGTCCGCTGGCGAACGGATTCGTCGAAGACGTCCTTGGTGGTCTTGTCCCTGCTGGCCGGGTCGTTCGCCACGCGGTTGATCGCGATCGCCTCCCACATCGGCGTCCAGAGGGTTCCCGGGCACACGCAGTTCACATTGATGTTGGACGTCGCGAGGTACAGGGCCAGGTGATGCGTGTACTGGATGGCCGCCGCCTTCGAAACCGCGTACGGGATCCCGACCGACCCCAACCCGAACCCCGCGAAGCGCGGCGCCCGCCCACCGTGCGAAGCGATGATGACGATCTTCCCCGCCTTGCGTTCCTTCATGTGCGGCGTGACCGCCTCGACGGTGTGAGCGATCCCCTTCACATTCACCTCGAAGGTGCGGTCCCAGTCGTCCTCCGAGTAGTGCGCCCGCTCGGTGTACCCACTTGCCCCGATCACGCCAGCGTTCGGCACGCAAATATCGATCCGTCCGATACTCTTGATGGCGCCCGCCACCGCGGCGTTCATAGAGGCCTGCTCGGTCACGTCGGCCTCCAGCGCGAGCGCACGACCACCCGCCGAATTGATCTCGCTCACGACGGTCTGTGCCGACTTCGCGTTGAGGTCGCAGACGACCACCGTGGCGCCCCGTTGTGCCAGGACCGTCGCAATGCCGCGGCCGATGCCGCGGCCTGCACCCGTGATGATGGCCGTCTTGCCGGCTAGCTGGTCTCGCATCTTCACCACCGTTCCTTCCGAGGTTTCTCGTGCGCGGCGCACATTATGCACGCCCGCCCTCGGACGAGTCGCCTTGCCAGCATGAAACCGAGGGGTCCCCTGTACACTGACCAGCTGGAGCGAATTCAGATTTGGCGCCCGCCTGCCCGGCGGGAACCAGGAGCGACCACTTGCCGCGAGCCCTTACCAAACCCGTCGAACTTGAAACGATCGTCTCCCTGGCCAAGCGCCGGGGATTCGTATTCCAGAGCTCCGAAATCTACGGGGGGCTGGGCAGCGTCTGGGACTACGGCCCGCTGGGGGTCGAGATGAAGCGCAATGTCAAAGACGCCTGGTGGCGAGCCATGGTCCGTGAGCGCGACGACATCGTGGGCCTCGACGCTGCGATCCTGATGGACCCGCGCGTCTGGGTGGCCAGCGGGCACGTCGCGGGATTCACCGACCCTCTCGTCGAGTGCGACAAGTGCCACCGGCGATATCGTGCCGATCATGTCCACGGCAAGGTCTGCCCCGAATGCGGCGGAACGCTCGGCGAGCCCCGGCAGTTCAACCTGATGTTCAAGACCTTCATGGGGCCGGTCGAAGATGACGCCGCACGCATCTACCTCCGCCCCGAGACGGCGCAGGGGATCTTCGTCAACTACGAGAACGTCCAGGGCACGACACGCCGAAAGCTGCCGTTCGGGATCGCCCAGATCGGCAAATCGTTCAGGAACGAGATCACGCCGGGGAATTTCATCTTCCGCACGCGCGAGTTCGAGCAGATGGAGATGGAGTACTTCTGTCAGCCGGACCAGGCCGACACCTGGTTCGAGCACTGGATTGATTTCAGTCTCGGCTTCTTCAAGCGCTTCGGGATCCGCGCCGACAACCTCAGGACGCGTGTGCATGCCGACAACGAGCGGCCTCACTACGCACGGGCGGCGGCCGATGTCGAATACCGGTTCTCTTTCGGCTGGTCCGAGCTGGAGACGATCAACAACCGGACCGACTACGACCTGGCCAACCATTCGAAGCACAGCGGCAAGGACCTGCAGTACTTCGACGAAGAGAAGAAGGAAAAGTACCTGCCGTATGTGATCGAACCGGCGATGGGCGCCGATCGAACCATGCTTGCCATGCTTGCTGACGCCTACGACGAAGAGCCCGGTGAGAAGGAGTCGAGGGTCCTGCTCCGGCTGCACCCCGACATCGCACCGATCGCTGTCGCCATCCTGCCGCTCAGCCGCAACGACCGCCTGCTGCCGACCGCCAGGCGCGTACATGAGCTGGTCAGGCCCAATTTCAACAGCCAGTTCGACGACACCCAGAGCATCGGGCGCAGATACCGCCGCCAGGATGAGATTGGAACACCCCTGTGCGTGACCGTTGACTTCGACACGGTCGAGAAAGACCAGGCGGTCACGATCAGGGATCGCGACACGATGGAACAGGTGCGGGTACCAATCGAAGGACTGGTCGCGGCGTTACGCGACCGCCTCGATGAAATCCGAAGGCGAAGTGCCTCTTGATGCCCGTCCGAGAGGCGGCGTGCCCACGCCGCGGCGCCGCTCCAGCGCGCTGAGGGACAGCACGTGAATCTGGGTGGTGGCGACCTCTTCTTTGCGGTCGTCGCATGGGTGCATGGCATTGCGGCGACCGCCTGGGTAGGCGGCAGCATCGTCTTCGCGCTGGTTCTCCGTCCCGCCTCGAGGATCGACCCGGAGGCGATGCAACGCGTTATCGGACCGATCACCGCGGTCTACCGCGAGATCGTGGATATCGCGGTCATCACCATCCTGATCAGCGGGATTCTCCTGACGCTGGACCGTCTGACGTCCCACAGGGCCGACGCCGTATATGTGAGCGTCCTGGCAGTCAAGATAGCGCTCGCCCTCGGGATGTTCTACCTGGTCTGGGTGCTGCGGAAGTCGCCGCCCGGTTCCGGGCCGCGCACCGGGATAGCCGGCAAGCTGTCGTGGTTGCTGGGCTACAACGCGATCGTCGCGCTGGGACTGATCGTCTTCTTCCTGGCCGACCTGCTGACGGCGATCTTCCAGGCCAACCTGCGCGCCTCTTAGCGGGAGCTCAGGTCGCGGCGTACTTCTCGACGCCCTTCGCATCGGCCGCGCGCAGCAGCTCCGACACGGTCCGGCCCAGGACCGGGTGAACCAGCCCGGGCGCAAGCTCGGCAAGCGGCGCCAGCACGAACGCGCGGTCGGCCATCCTCGGATGCGGCACCCGCACGCTCCTGGCATCGATGACGCGATCGCCGTAGATGAGGAGGTCGATGTCGATCAGGCGCGGCTCGCCGCGGAACAGCCGTCGCTTGCGACCCAGTCGCTTCTCTATCTGGAGCAGCTTTGCCATCAGCCGCTCCGGCGCCAGCTCGGTCTCGATCTGGCAGACCTGGTTGAGGTACCTGGGCTGGGTGCCGACCTGCCAGGGGGCCGTCTCGTAAACAGACGAGCATCGGATGCCGCCGGCCAGCTTCTCGAGCTCCGCGCGGGCCGCCGAAAGCTTCCCGGCGCGATCCCCGAGGTTTGAACCAAGTCCGATGAACACGTTCTTTTCCCGGTCGATTGTCATTCGATCATGCCTGGCGGGGCCATCCACGCACGACGGCGTCCGACATCCTGGCAACGCGGACCATGGCCTTGACATCGTGCACGCGCACGATGGAAACACCCCGTTGAATCGCCAGGGCGACGGTCGCAGCGGTCCCTTCGACCCTGTCGTTGGGCGGAAGGTCGAGGATCGTGCCAATCGACGACTTCCTCGACGTGCCGATCAGGATCGGGAATCCGAGGACCTGCAGCCGGTCCACGCCTCGCAACATCTCGAGGTTGTGCTGCACCGTCTTCCCGAAGCCGATTCCCGGGTCGACGATGATCCCGGCCGGGTCGATGCCCTCTGCCACCCCCCGGTCAGTCGCTTCCCGAAGATCTTCGATGACCTCCGTGACAACAGCGCGGTATTCGGCTTTCGACCTCGTGTGACTGATCACGATCGGGACGCCGAGCGCGGCCACCGCCGGCGCCATCTCGGGGTCGCCAAGCGTAGAGACGTCGTTGACCAGCGCCGCGCCAGCCGCCACGGCGCGCCTCGCGACGACCGCCTTACGGGTGTCGATGCTTATCGGAACGTTCAATTTGCCGGCCAGGGCTTCGATCACCGGCATGACCCGCGATATCTCTTCCTCGGCCGTCACCGGGGTCGCGCCGTGGTAGACGCTGGGTGGCCTGGTGGATTCGCCTCCCACGTCGATCAGGTCTGCCCCTTCGTCCTGGAACCTCAGAGCCTGGTCCACCGCCGCCGCCAGGTCACCGCCGAATCCGTCCCCCGAGAAAGAGTCCGGCGTCACGTTGATTACGGCCATCACGTAGGTGCGGGCGCCCCAGGGGAAGCTGGCGCCGCCTATGGTCATCGAAGGAAACCGGAGCCTGGCCGCATGCGCGACCGGGACCAATGAAGAGCTCATCCGGGAATGCTCGCTCGCTGACTTGACTGAACACCACTTGCAGAGGTCTCGATACTAGCACCGCGCCAGCTGCCTGCCACCCGCATGGCACAGCTTTGGTTCTCCTTGTCGTGGTACGGGTGGTAAGGTACGATTGGCCGGTTCTGGAGCAACTCGTTCGCAAGCGGGGCGGGCCCGCCGGACTGGCTCCTCGATTTCGCTCTCCGAAAGGCTTCGATCATCGCAACCAGACCAGTCGATGGTAGGACCGATTCCGCTGCCGCCACCAGGCGGGCCGCGCTGGCCGCACGCCGGCGCGCTGCGCAGGCCGGCGGAGGCCCCGAGCGCGTCGAAGGACAGCGCCGGCGCGGCAAGATGGTCGCCCGGGAGCGCCTGGACGCCTTATTTGACGCCGGGTCCTTCACCGAGATCGATTCCTTCGTAACGCATCGCTCGTCGGACTTTGGCCTTGACCAGCAGCGGTTCGAGGGCGACTCGGTGGTGACCGGCCACGGGACCGTCGATGGCCGCCGGGTCTTCGCCTATGCGCAGGACTTCACGGTCCTGGGCGGTTCGCTCTCCGAAGCCGCTTCCCTGAAGATCTGCAAGATCATGGACCACGCGGTGAAGACCGGGGCGCCGATCGTGGGCATCAACGACTCCGGTGGCGCCCGCATCCAGGAAGGCGTGCTATCGCTTGCCGGATACGGGGAGATCTTCAAGCGCAACGTGCTCGCGTCCGGCGTAGTTCCCCAGATAACGATCGTGGCCGGGCCTGCGGCCGGGGGCGCCGTCTACTCGCCCGCCATCACCGACTTCATCTTCATGGTCGACAAGGTCGGCCAGATGTACATCACGGGACCCGACGTCGTTAAGGCCGTCACGGGCGAGCAGGTGTCGCTTGAGGAGCTGGGCGGCGCCGGCATGCATGCTGCGCGCAGCGGGGTGGCCCACTTCCTGTCCCCGGATGAAAAGTCGTGCTACGAGCACGTGCGTGCGCTCCTGTCCTACCTTCCGTCGAACAATACCGAGTCGCCCCCGGTGGCACCGTCGGACGACGATCCCGAGCGGCGGGATGAAGCGCTCACGAGCGTCGTGCCCGATGACCCATCGCGGGCGTACGACATGTACGACGTCATCCGGCTGATCGTGGACGATGGTTCGGTGCTCCCGGTACATGAGCGCTTTGCCCCGAACATCATCTGCGGGTTCGCCCGCATGGACGGCAAGACGGTGGGCATCGTCGGACAGCAGCCCGCACACCTGGCCGGGGTGCTCGATATCGATGCGTCGGACAAGGCGGCCAGGTTCGTCCGCTTCTGCGATGCCTTCAACGTCCCGATCGTGACCCTGGTCGACGTGCCCGGCTTCATGCCCGGGACCGCCCAGGAGTTTGGCGGAATCATCCGTCATGGCGCCAAGCTGATTTATGCCTATGCCGAGGCCACCGTCCCGAAGGTGACCGTCATCACGCGCAAGGCGTACGGTGGGGCCTATATCGTGATGGGCAGCAAGCACCTGCGCGGTGACGTGAACCTGGCCTGGCCGAGCGCGGAAATCGCGGTCATGGGGCCGGACGGCGCCGTAAACATCATTCACCGCACCGAGATCTCAGAAGCGGCCGACCAGGCCGGGCGCCGGATCGAGCTCATCGGCGAGTACCGGGAGAAGTTCGCCAATCCGTACATTGCGGCGCAGCGCGGGTTCATCGACGACGTGATAGATCCCGCGGAAACTCGCCTGCACGTGGTCAGGGCGCTCCGAATGCTCGAATCCAAGGTCGATTCGGTACCGCCCAAGAAGCACGGAAACATCCCGCTCTAGGGGCGGTAGTGCCGGGGAGCCGGACGACAATCGACGAGGCGCGCGAGTGGCGGCAGCATGGGCAGTCGCAGGTGAGGGATAGATGAGTCAGGCAGCTCTTGAACGGGCCAGGGAACACTTCGGGAAGATCCTCGTCCCCCAGTTGGAGCGCATCGAGCGCATGAAGCGCGAGGGCGGCTGGATCGATTACGGCCAGGTCAAGCCGATCGTCATCGGCACGCTGGGCGGTGATGGGATCGGCCCCGCCATCACCAGGGTCGCAGAGAACGTCCTGAAGGACCTGCTGGCGGCGGAGATCAAGTCGGGCAAGGTCGTGATCCGCCAGATCGATGGCCTGACGATCGAGAACCGTGCCAAGCACATGAAGTCGATTCCCGACGACGTGCTTGCGGAAATCCGCAAGTGCCACGTCACGTTGAAGGGGCCGACCACCACCCCTGAGGCGGGCGGCCCATGGCCGAACCTGGAATCGGCAAATGTGTCGATGCGCAAGGAACTGGACCTGTTCGCCAACGTGCGCCCGGTACGCGTGCCGTCCGAAGGCATCGACTGGACCTTCTTCAGGGAAAACACCGAGGACCTGTATGCGCTTGGCAGCCAGGGCATCGATGTCACGCCCGATATCGCGATCGACTTCCGGCTGATCACGACACCCGGCTCGGAGCGGATCATCGATGCGGCATTCGCCCACGCGAAGAAGACCGGTAAGACCCGGGTGACCATCGTCACCAAGGCAAACATCGTGAAGAAGACCGACGGGAAGTTCCTGGAAGTGGCGGCCAAGGTTGCCGAGCGGTACCCCGGCATCAGCTGGGACGGCTGGTACATCGACATCATGACCGCCAAGCTGCTCGACCGGGCCCGCAGGGCCGACTTCCAGGTGTTCGCGCTGCCCAACCTGTACGGCGACATCCTCACCGACGAGGCGGCCGAGATCCAGGGCGGCGTCGGCACCGCAGGCAGCGCCAACATCGGCAAGCGGTTCGCCATGTTCGAAGCGATCCATGGCTCGGCCCCGCGCATGGTCCAGGAAGGTCGGGCCCAGTACGCCGATCCGAGCTCCATGTTGAAGGCGGTCGCAATGCTGCTGTCCCACATCGGATTCGCCGAACTGGGCGACCGGGTCGACAAGGCCCTGGAGATCTGCGGGCAGTACGAACGGAAGGTCAAGCTCACGGGCCGGGACACCGGCGCTACCGGCGAGCAGTTCGGCAAGTACGTGACGGAGACCGTGCGTGACCCGCGGCTCAAGGAGCGGTGGCAGGCTTTCGTCGCTAAGGATTCGGCCAAGAAGTAACGCTCCCCCCGGGGGTGCGAAGGGTGCCCACGGCCTGACGGTAGCCCGTGGTGCGAGGAAGGGATACGGGATTGCGGAAGAAGGTTACGGTAGTAGGCGCGGGCAACGTTGGTGCGACGACTGCGCAGCGGATCGTCGACAAGGGCTACGCCGACGTCGTGCTGGTGGACGTCGTGGAGGGTATGCCGCAGGGCAAGGCCCTGGACATGCTGCAGGCAGGCCCGATCACCGGGTCGGACGCCAGCGTAACTGGCGCGAATAGCTATGAGTCCACCGCCAACTCCGACGTGGTGGTGATCACGGCCGGTATCGCTCGCAAGCCCGGCATGAGCCGGGACGACCTCCTGATGACCAACATGAAGATCGTTGGCGAGGTCACTTCGCAGGTTGCAACCCGGTCCCCGAAGTCGGTCCTGATCGTGGTGTCGAATCCGCTGGACGCCATGGTCCAGCACGCCTACCGCGTCAGCGGATTCCCGAAGCAGCGGGTGGTCGGCATGGCCGGCATCCTCGACACGGCGCGGTTTCGCACCTTCCTGGCGCAGGAACTGAAAATGTCGATCACCAACGTCCAGGCATACGTGCTTGGAGGCCACGGCGACTCGATGGTTCCCCTGATCGGCAGCACGACAGCAGGCGGCGTTCCGGTCTCTGAGCTCATCCCCGCGCCCAGGCTGGATGAGATCGTCAAGCGCACCCAGAATGGCGGCGCCGAGATCGTGGGCCTTTTGAAGACCGGCAGCGCGTACTACGCGCCCTCGGCAGCGGTCGAGCAGATGGTCGAGGCCGTGATATTCGATCGCAAGGCCGTGCTCCCCTGCGCTGCGCTGCTTGAGGGTGAGTACGGGATCAACGGGCTGTACGTTGGCGTCCCCGTGAAGCTGGGCGCCGGCGGCGTGGAATCAGTGATCCAGGTCAAGTTGACACCGCAGGAAGACGCAGCCTTGAAGAAGTCGGCCGCAGCGGTGCGCGAGCTGATCGCGATCATGGGGAAGCAACCCGCCTGACGCCGGACCACCTCGGCGATCCCGGACCGGGGGACCGGCCTGCGCCCGACGCACTGAGAGGCCCTTGGCCCACCTGGTTCTTTTTTCAACCGCCTCCCGGTATCGGTGCGGCGCGCCCGTGACGGAGGCGAGCTGATCCGAGGCAGCGGCGGGGCGGGAACCGGGCGACATCCTCGACATCTCGATCGGCAGCATGGCCATGCTGGATGCCTGCGCGATATCCGCCAGCTGCGTCGCCCGTACCGGTGACTTCAACGTGTTCAAGGACATGACCGGGCGGGCGAAATCCACTGGCTGCGACCAAGGTCTTGCCAGCCGGCTCCAGGCCGTGTCGCAGCCGCCCGGGAGGCCCGTTTGTTCGAACGCCACGGCCCAGTTCAGGCAGGAAAACCAGTACCTCGAACTCGAACCCGACCGGCACCCTGCCCTGGCCAGGGACGGGGTCGAGTTCCAGGGGCGCCTTGCGGTGCCCAGGCACTGCGAAGTTAGCCGGGCGAAGTTCAGGCGCTGAGCTTCTTCAGGACTCGACGAGCCGTTTCGCCAGCGACTTCTCGGCCTCGATGCCGAGACGGCTTCGCAGGGTGTCCGCTACCAGCGCATCCACGAGCGCGACGCTGCGGTCCGAAACGGCGTATTCGACGATCGTCGGCGCCTGTTCGCGTGCCGTGCCGGCGACCAGCCGGTTGCGGAGGTCGCGCAGAGCTCTGAGATCGAAGCCGGGCCGGGCCGCGTCGGCCTCTTCCCTGCCGACCGCCTGGACGAAGAGTTCCCAGATACGCTTTAGCAGGTCGGTGCCCGGTCCGCCGGCCAACGCCTCGAGGCTGACCCACAGCGCGATGTAACGATCTTCCCTGACCGGGATGGTCTGCGCCAGGGCGTGCCAGCGGAGCGCCAGTGCGGTCGGCGCGTCCAGCGACCGCAGATCGGCGGCGGTGAAAGTTTTGCCGAGGGTTTTCACTGCCGGCACGGGCTGCATCTCAGCGGTTCCTGCGCACGGGCGGCTAGCGGGCGATCGCCCCCGCCTTTGCGCGGTAGGTCTCGAGCAGGTCCTTCGCCGAAACGATGTGCTTCTGGAACCCGAGCATCCTGGGCTCAATCCCCATCGCCAGCCCAACGAGTTGCGGCAAATGGATGATCGGCAGGTCGATGTGGCCGTCCGGCCGGTTCTTCTTCGCCGCCTTACTCTGGTAGCCGTCCAGGTTCAGGTGGCATAGCGGGCACGGGGTGACCATCGCGTCGGCGCCGCCATCTTTCGCGGTCCCGGTGTGACTCGCCACCATCTTCAGCGAGTTCTCCTGGTTGATCAGGAGGATCGGGAAGCCGCAGCACGCCTTCTTGCCGGCAAAATCGATCACCCTGGCGCCGGTGGCCTCGATGACCTTCTCCAGCGAGGTCTCTCGAATCGGCACCTTGTCGAGGCCCAGCGCGTTCGACGGCCGGATCAGGTAACAGCCGTAGAAGGGTGCGACGCTGAGGCATGAAAGGTCGCGCGTGAAGTGCTTTTTCAGGCCTTCGACGCCCAGCTCCTCAACCAGGATCCAGAGCAGGTGCTTGATGACCGTGGTGCCCCGGTACTCGAGGCCCTCCTCGGCGAGAACCTGGTTAATCTCCTTGAGATAGCCGGCGTTGCTCAAGACTCGTTGATGGGCCTGGGCCATCACACCCTGGCAGGTGCTGCAGATCGTCATGATCGGCAGGCCGAGCTTCTCGGCAATCGCGAAGTTACGGACGTTGAGCGTGTCGCCCAGCTTCTGGTTGCGTTCCTGCAGCACCCCGGCTCCGGTGCAGGAGAAGTCGTGCATCTCCTCGTACTCGATGCCCAGCTTGTCGAGCACCGCGACCGTCGACATATACAGCTCCGGGGTGGCGCCCCGCGCGACGCATCCCGGCCACCATGCGTACTTCACTACTCCTGGCCCTCGACTTTCTCGAACACCCGCTTGATCTGCTTCCGGGCTTTGATCTTGTGGCCAAACAGCGGCGGAAGCTTGCCCCGCAACAGCGCCCGGACCGCGACCGGCGCTTGCGCCAGCTGACCCGGGATGTTGAAGATCCCGGTGCTGTCAATCGCAAGCTTCGTTTCATTAAGCAGCCCGTCACTCTTGACCGAACTTGCGAACGACTCGGTGTGGCGCGCCCCCGGCGTGTTGTTGTAGCCGGCTTCCATGGCGAGGTCGCGCATCTTCATGATGCGCTCCATCGGCGCGACGCCCTTCGGGCAGACCTCTACGCAGTACATGCACCGTACGCAGTCCCAGACGCCGCCCGACTCGTTGAGGACACCAAGGCGCTGGCTGGTCCGAGAGTCGCGCGGGTCGGCCACGAACCGGTAGGCCTTGGCCAGCGCAGCAGGCGCGATGAAGTTCTTGTCGACGGCCAGCACGGTGCAGTCCGACACGCAGGCACCACACATGATGCAGTTCATCACGCCAACGAGGTGATTCATGGACTCGTCGGACGCGATGTACTCGCCTTTCGGAGCCGGACCTTCGGGTTGCAGGTAGGGCTCCACCTGGCGCAGCTTGTCCCAGAAGACCTTCATGTCGGTGATCAGGTCCTTGACGACCGGCATGTTGCCCATCGGCTCGACCGTGATTGGCTCGCCGTGCCTGGACACGTCGGCGATCTTGGTCTTGCAGGCCAGTTTCGCCTGGCCGTTGACCCGCATGCCGCACGAACCGCAGATCGAAGCCCGGCAGGAGCATCGAACGCCGAGCGTGCCGTCGACGTCCTCGCGCACCTTGATCAGCGCGTCCAGGACGGTGGTGCTGTCAGGCACGTCAAGCTTGAACTCCTGGAACTTCCCGTTATTGGCGGGTTGCTCAGGGTTGAACCTTCGGATTCGGACCGTCGCCTGCATCAGTACTTCCTTTCCACCGGCTGCCACCGCGTAATGGTCACCGGGGCTGTATCGATCTTCGGATCGCCGTCGGCGGCGCTCTGCCTCACCAGGATGTGCTTCAGCCAGTTGGCATCGTCACGCTTCTTCATGTCGACTCGGTAGTGGGCTCCCCGGCTCTCTTTGCGGGTAAGGGCCGAAGCGCAGATCGCCTCCGCAGTGTCGATGACGTTGCGCAGCTCGAGGGCGAAGATCAGGTCGGTGTTGAATACCTTTCCCTTGTCATCGACCGCCACCTTGCCGTAGGCCCTCTTCAGTTCCTTCACCTTGGCCGCGGCGCGCTCCATCCCCTGCTGGTCACGGAAGACCGCCACGTGGCTGTGCATCGTCTCCGCTAGTTCGCGGCGCACGGACGCGCTACGTAGCCCCTTTGGCCGGTCCAGCAGGGCCTGGATCCGCTTCTTTTCCGAGGCGAGCAGGTCCTCATTCCTGGAACCCGCGCCTGCGCTCTTGCCGTACTCGATCGCTGCGAGCGCGGACCGGCGTCCGAACACCACCGTGTCCAGCAGCGAGTTGGCACCGAGGCGGTTCCCGCCGTGCACGCTGACGTTGGCGACCTCCCCTGCCGCGTAAAGGCCCGGTACGCTGGTTGCGCCGTTGATATCGGTCTTGATACCACCCATCATGTAGTGCATGCCCGGCCTGACCGGGATCGGCTGCTCGGCGAGGTCGATGCCCATGAAGTCGTGGGCAACCTCCTGGAGGTAGCCGAGCTTCTCTTCGACCACCTTGCGTCCCAGGTGGCGGACGTCCAGCAGCACGGTGCCGTCGATCCCGCGCCCTTCGTTGATCTCGGTCTGTTCCGAGCGTGAAACGACATCGCGTGAGGCCAGCTCCTTGTACTCCGGCGCGTACCGCAGCATGAAGCGGTCACCCTTGGAGTTGAGGAGGTAGCCTCCCTCGCCCCGGGCAGCCTCGGAGATCAGGACCCCGTTGGAAGCCAGCGTCGTGGGGTGGTACTGGACCATCTCCATGTCCATCAGCGGGGCGCCCGCCCGGTAGGCGAGCGCATAGCCGTCGCCGGTGCAAATCAGCGCGTTGGTGGACGGCTCGTATACCCGCCCTGCCCCGCCGGCGCAGTTGATGACCGCCTTCGCCCGGATCGTGTGCAACTCGCCAGTGCGTATGTCCAGCGTCACCGCACCCCGGCACACGCCGTCCTCCACGATCAACGAGGTGACGAACCACTCTTCGTAGACGCGCACGTTGGCCTTGATCAGCTGCTCGTACAGCACGTGCAGGATGGCCTGGCCGGTGATTGCGCCCACGAAGAAGGTCCGGGCCGCCTTCTGCCCACCAAATCGCCGGGTCCCGAGCTTCCCGTGCTCGTCGCGGCTGAAAACGACCCCCATGTGCTCGAGCTCGATCAGCGCGGCGCCTGCCTCGCTACACATGACCTCAACCGCATCCTGGTCGGCGAGGTAGTCGCTTCCGCGCACGGTTTCCAGGGCGTGGTCGGTCCAATCGTCGCCTCGATCAGTCAGCGCCGCGTTGATCCCGCCCTGCGCCGCGTTCGAATGGCTTCGAACCGGGTGCACCTTCGTGATGACCGCGGCGTTCGCCCCACGGTTGACGGCCTCCACGGCGGCACGCATGCCCGCCAGTCCGGCGCCGATTATCAGTACGTCGTGCTCGAACATCCCCCGCTCCGTGGTCGCAAGTAACCCGGCCTGGCCAGTTGGCTCAGGCCGAACGCTTCGTCGGATCTGACAGCTGGTCCCGGTAGATATGCGCAGCGATCAGCAACGCGCTGATCGACTTGTTGTCCTTCAACACGCCTGTCCTGATCAGTTCCGGGATCTCAGCAAGCGCAGTCTCTACAACCTGCACGTCTTCGTCGACATCCTGCGCCAGCCTTGACGGGGACAACCCCGTCGCAAGGTAGGCATACATGTACTCCGTGCACCAGCCAGGCGCGATCCAGAACTCCGAGAGCTTGAGAAGTCGCGCGGCCCGGAACCCGGTCTCCTCCTGGAGCTCTCGCTGTGCCGCTGCCTCGGGTGCCTCGCCCGGGTCGATGTGACCCGCGGGAGCTTCGAGCAGCGCTTCTCTGACCGGGTGGCGCCACTGGCGGACCAGCAGCACGGTCGATCGCTCGGTCACGGGGACCAGGACGATCGAGCCGGGGTGTTCGACGATCTCGCGCTCGACGGGGGCATGGTCCCCCAGTTGAATGGTGTCGACACGCACTTGAAGAATCTGCCCGTTAAAGGGGCGGCGACTAGCCAGAGTCCTGGTCGACAACATCGATTGCATCATACCTTAGAGCCAGGCCATTTCAGGCCCGCGCTTGCCGCCCCTGCCGCCGCCTCGGCAGCGATTCCTGTCGCATCCCCAGCCGGCGCGTTACCGAGGCGTAGAACTCGGCGGTCGAATGCCGCCTCAGGAACCTTGCCCGGTACGGGCTGGTCCGCACGGTGACCACCTGGCCCGGCCGCAACGGCATGTCGACGTATCCGTCGACACTGAGAACGCCCGCCTCCGGACCCTCGAATTTGACCTCGATGACGGTACTCACCGGCAGCACGAATCCGCCCTGGAGGCTCATGTGCGCGGCGACCGGCTTCAGCAGGATGTCGTCGCTTTCCGGGTCCATCACCGGGCCGCCCAGCGCCAGGCTGTATCCGGTCGATCCGGTGGCGGTGGCAAGGACGAGCGCGTCCGACCGGTAGTTGGTCAGGTGTACACCGTTGATGTGGGTTCGCAGGTTCACTATCCTGGGCGCGCTGCCCCGCCCGATCGTGACGTCGTTGAGGGCGTGCTGAGGCCCCCCCCGCAGCGCGGCGGATTCGACCTGGAGCATTGCGCGTTCTTCGATCCGTGCGTTGCCGTCCAGGTACCACTCGATCTCATCGAGCGCGTTTTCGGCATCGACTTCCGACATGAATCCAACGCGGCCCATGTTCAAACCGAGCACCGGGACCGCGAGCGGGGCGGCGATGTGCATCGCCCGCAATATCGTGCCGTCGCCGCCGATGGTCACGAACAGCTCGCAGTCGGCGAGGCCCTTCGCTTTACGCGCGGCTTCGGCGTCCATCGCGGTCCATTGCGCCGCGGTCCGGAATCGCTGGACCAGTCTCCGCGCGAGTACGCCGGCTTCCGGCACCAGGCCGTGGTAGATCACGGCTACCTTGCGGACGCGCGGCATTCAGGCAACCTCCCCGGGCGAGCTGAACACGGCCACCTTAATCGCCATGACTAGCTCCCGGCGACGCCGGACAGCGAACGGACGGCGATCTCGGCCGCACGCAGCAGGAACCAGGGAGCCACGCCGAACAAGACCGCCCCAAACGCGGCGATGCCGGTTGCGACACCCAGGGACGGATCGAGCGTGATCCGCTCATCGCTGGTGGGCGCTTCCATATACATGGCCCGGATCACCCGAAGGTAGTAGTAGGCGGAGATCACGCTGTTCAGGACGCCGGCGAGGGCGAGCCACGCCAGCCCGGAATTGACCGCGGCGTTGAATACGAAGATCTTGCTCATGAATCCGACCGTCGGGGGAAGCCCCAGCAGGGAGATGAGCCCGATCGCCAGCAGCAGTGCCGTTACGGGCGCCCGCCGCCCCATGCCGGCAAACCCGGCGATCGTATTGTCATTGGTCCGATTCGTGATCGCGATGACGCCGAGGAATACCGCCAGATTGGTAAAAGCATAGCCCGCCAGGTAGAAGACGACGCTCTGGGGCCCCGCGACCAGGCTGCCGGCCGAGGTGTTGGCCGATACGGCCGCCAGCCCGATGAGCATGAAGCCGGCCTGCGAGATCGTGCTGTACCCGAGCAGCCGCTTCACGTTCTTCTGCGGCAGCGCCATGAGGTTCCCGAGCGTCATCGTGACGACCGCGAGGACCGCGAAGAGAGCCGACCACTCGACCGCCAGCTCGGGCGATCCAAAGGCGGAGTACAGGATCCGCAGGACCACAGCGAAGCCGGCGGCCTTGCTGGCGACCGAAAGGAATGCTACGACCGGAGTGGGGCCGCCCTCGTACGCATCCGGCACCCACATCTGGAACGGCGCCGCTGCCAGCTTGAAGGCAAATCCGGAGATCGCCAGCGCGATGCCCAGCAGCAACCCGTAGCTACCGAAGGGCACCGTGGAATCGAAACCACCCGAGGCCTGGAGGTCGCCAATCCTGGCGAAGATCTCGTCGAGCCTGGTCGTTCCGGTGAAGCCGAAGATGAAAACCAGCCCGTAGAGCAGCAAGGCCGAGCTTACGCCGCTCAGGATCAGGAATTTCATGCCGGCCTCGGCTGAGCGGTCCTCGCGCAGAAACGCCAGCAACGCCGCCACGGGGAGCGCGGTCAGTTCCAGCGAAACGTAGATCGTGATCAGCTCGTTGGCCGAAGCGAGGAGCATCATTCCGGTGGTAGAGGCGAGAATCAACCCGACGAACTCGCCGCGTTGTTCCTGGAATCGGCTGGCGTACTTTTCGGCCGAGACGATTACGGCCGCGGCAACGCCCGTGAACAAGAGCGTGAAAAAGAGCGAGAAGCGGTCCACGCTCGCCGCGCCGAAGAAGACCAGCGTGTCAGCGGGGTTTGCTGCCCACAGCGCGATGCTCAGGGCCGCCGGTATCACTAGCCCGATCAGCGAGAGCCACAGGACCAGCTTCGACCTGCCCGTGGCCAGGTCGACCACCAGGGCGGTGCACGCAAGCGCAGCCATGGCGAGCTGTGGAGAGAGTAGCCAGAGGTCGTGTGCGCCCATCAGCGTAGGGTTGCCTCGATACCCATCTTGAAGACGTCGACCAGCCAGCCGGGATAGATGCCGATCAGGACGATCGGGATCGCAAGGCCGACCACCGGAATCATGTCGACCCAGTGTGCGTCATGGAGATGGCCCAGGTGCTGTCGCGGCGGGCCGAAAAAGACTCGCTGGACCATCCACAGGATATAGCCGGCCGCCAGCACCACGCCGAAGGCGCCGAGGACCGTCGCCCACCCCCAGACGGGGAACGTGCCCAGGAACACCATGATCTCGGCGACAAAGCCGCCAAGCCCGGGTAGCCCAAGGGAGGCGAGGCCGGCGAGCAGGAATCCGGTGGCGATGAAGGGCATCTTGCCTGCCAGTCCGCCAAGGTCAGGGATGTACCTCGTATGCGTCCGCTCGTAAGCCATGCCCACCAGCAGGAAGAGCAGGCCGGTGATCACTCCGTGCGTGAACAGCTGCATCGCCGCGCCGTTGAGCCCGCCGGTGCCAACGTCGGCGACCGCCACGATCGACGAGACGCCCAGCACGACATACCCCATGTGACTCACGCTGCTGTAGGCGATCAGCCGTTTCAGATCGGTCTGCCGCAGCGTGAGTACCGCGCCGTAGAGGACGCTCACCGCGGCGAGCGCCGCAAGCAGCCACGCGACCTGGTCGATCTGGAAGCCGGGGCTCTCCTGGAACATGCCGACCGCCACGCGCAGCAGCCCGTAGCCGCCCATCTTCAAGAGGACACCCGCGAGCATGACGCTGACCGCGGTGGGCGCATCGGTATGGGCGTCCGGGAGCCAGTTGTGGAGCGGCCACAACGGCAGCTTGACGGCGAACGCTATGAAAAGGAAGGCGAAGATCAGCCCGGCAGGCAGCAGAAGCCGGGCGCCGGGGATCAGCTCCGGGATGCCGACGATGCCGGCTTCGGGGATCGAGACCATTGCGAACGTGTTGATGTCAGCGGTCAGGTAAAGCGCCAAAATCCCGACCAGCATGAACGCGCTGCCCGTCAGCGTGAATATCACGAACTTCAGCGCCGAATACTGCGGCCGTCCGCTCCCCCAGATCGAAATCAGGAAGTACATAGGTAGGAGCTCGATCTCCCAGAAGATAAAGAAGAGCAGGAAGTCGAGCGAGACAAACACCCCGGTCACTGCGGTCTGCAGGATCAGCAGCCAGATGAAGTACTCCTTCACCCGCACCGAGATCCGCCACGACGCGAATGCGGCAGCTGCGCCCAGGAGACCCGTCAGCAGGACCAGCGGGAGGCTGAGCCCGTCGACGCCCAGCAGGTACTCCGCCCGGAAACCCGCGATCGGAATCCACTGCCCGATGCGATCGATGAACTGGACACCGCCTTCGGTCCGGTCGTAGGCGAGGAAAAGGACGACGGTCAGCACCAGTTCAACGACGGTCGCGCCAATCGCAAACCACCTGATGTGCTGTTCCCGTCTCAGCATCGCAACGACCAGTGCGGCCGCGGCTGGCAGGAAGACGATCGTCGTCAGGAAGCCCGAGAACATCGGATCAGGCCCCCCATACGAAGTAAGCGGCGAGCGTCAGGAGCACGCCGAGTGCGATAGCCGTCCCGTATGCCTGGATCTGGCCGTTCTGGAGATGCGTCAGGGCTCGCCCCGAGCGTTCGGTCCAGAGGGTCACCCGGTAGTTGAAGCCGTCGATCCAGTTGGTGTCGATCCACTCGAACGCGGCGCTGAATCGCCGGTAGAAGAGGTTGTTCACGAGCACTCGCTCGTACAGCTCATCGAAGTAGTACTTGCGAGTGAGCACACGATGGACCTTTGCGAGGGGCGCGGGCAGCGACACAGACGCCTGGCCCCGACCATAGAAGGTGTAGGCGAGTCCGATGCCGGCAACGGCCAGCGCGGTCGACGCCAGCGCAATTACCAGGTTGAAGTGCGGTTCGGCTCCCGCCCTGACCGCGTCTTCGTGGGTCGGGAAGACAGGCTTGTTGTGCGCCGCATACTCCCCGAAAAAGTGCTTTTCGATCGGGCCCAGCGCGGTCGGCGGGTTGACCAGGATGCCGGCGAAGATTGCAGCGGCGGCCAGGATCCCCATCGGCAACACCATCACTAGCGGAGATTCCGCAAGGTGGACGCCGCCATGGCTCCCGTGCTCGTCGCCGTGCCCGTCGCCGTGCCCGTCGCCGTGCCCATCGCCTGCGTGGCCGCCGGCTGCCTGGGGCGCGGGGTGGGCGCTGGCGTTGGCGGCGGCCTCGGCGTCGGCGCCTCCGCGCCAGCTGCCGTGGAAGGTCATGAATACCGCTCG
>Ga0194132_10000466_pt1 | contig 83455 bp, 80 predicted proteins | sample TA2KigOf80mmetaG_FD_148612 | JGI IMG/M metagenome (GOLD analysis project Ga0194132, IMG submission 148612) | Freshwater microbial communities from Lake Tanganyika, Tanzania - TA2015054 Kigoma Offshore 80m | ecosystem: Environmental > Aquatic > Freshwater > Lake | place: Tanzania: Lake... | reverse complement strand
CACAATGCCTCCCGATAATGATCCTTATTAGTAACTCTTCTCGTAGTGCTTCGCGATAGCTTGTGCAGCGTGAGTTGCACTAAAAACGCTGGGCCGCCTTAGCCAATATCATTTTGGCTGTTTTTTGCAAGTTCAAAATTGAATTTGTTGACTTAGCCCATGTGATCGGATAGGTATCCGTCACTTGCATAAACTTTTTCATGCAATTTTCCTAATGCCGTACCCCTTGAAGAAGTCAAAGACAAAAGTTCGGGTGCCGGAGAATCTCTCGGCGCGCGTTTACAATCAGATCAAGAGCCTGATCCTGTGCAACGAAGTGATGCCTGGTCAAAAACTTCATCATCAAGAGCTTAGCGAACGGCTCGGCGTCAGTCGTACGCCCGTACGCGAAGCGCTGACTCGCCTCGTGCAAGAAGGCTACGTCTCATTCCTTCCAAACCGTGGTTTTACGTGCAAAGAAATTCGTTTGCAAGAGGCCGAAGAGCTCTACGAGCTGCGTGAAGCGCTGGAGGCGTTCGCGGTCGAAAAAGCGATTGCCAACCTAACCGAGCCGAGTCTCAGTCAGCTGCGCATGAAGATGACCTCCTACGGCAAAGACATTGAAAAGCGCTTCACTCGCGAACGCTTGGTCTACGATCAAGACGTCCATTTGGAGATCGCCGCGCTCGCGGGCAACCAAACTCTCAAGAGTTCGTTGGCCCATGTTTTCGAGCGCATCGTGCTCAAACGGCGCACCGACGGGCTCTACGATCCGGCGCGCGGCGTCGCCGCCCATCAAGAACATTTGCGGCTCTTGGCGGCGATCGAGCAGAGGGACGTCGATCGTGCGGTGCGCATCGCGCGCGAGCATATTCAACGGGGCAAGCACAACGTGCTCGCCGATTTGAAACAGCGCCAGGAGATTCGTGAGCTAAGAAGATTTGACAGCGAGAACAACGGAAAATTTAACTAGCAAAAAGAAAGGAAAAACTATGGCAGCAGATTTAGTTATCAAAGGCGGTTGGGTGGTAACCCCCGACACGACGTTTCGCGGCGGCGTGGCGATCAGCAATGAAGTGATCGTCGCGATTGGCTCGGACGACTCTCTACCTTCCGGCAAAGAGGAGATCGACGTCAAAGGCAAACATATTTTGCCGGGCTTGTTCGACGGCCACGTCCATTTCCGTGAACCGGGCATGACCCACAAAGAAGATTTTCAGACTGGCTCCACGGCGGCGGTCTGCGGCGGCATCACCACGGTCGTTGACATGCCCAACACCATGCCGCCGACCTCCGACGCGGCCACCGTCAAGCAGAAAAAAGAATTGGGCGAAGCCAGATCGCTGGTCGATTTCGGCATCACCGGCGTCGTCGTCCAGACCAACACCAAAGATATTCTTCCCATGGCCGCCGCCGGCGCCATCGGCTACAAGATCTTCTTCGGTGAGACCATCGGCAATCTGCCCTTCCCCGACGACGGCATGTGTATGGAAGCGTTTGATTTCATCGCGCAGTCGAAGCTGCCGCTGGGCATTCACGCCGAGAACCGCCAGATCATGGCTTATTGCACCAACAAGCTGAAGCAGGAAAACAAAAACGACGCGCGCTACTGGGAAGCTTCCCGGCCCGATATCTGCGAAGCGGAGTCGGTGCATCACGCGATTTTCTTCGCCGAGACTTTTGGCACCAAGCTCCATGTTTTTCACATGAGTTCTAAGCAAGCGGCTTATATGGTCCGCGACGCCAAAGCCCGCGGCCTGCGCGTTACGGCCGAAACCGGCCCGCACTATCTTTTGCGCGAACCCAACGACATGGATAAAGTCGGTTCGCTGCTCAAGATGAACCCGCCGGTGCGCACCCAAGACCATGCCGAAGTGCTTTGGCAGGGCCTGCGCGAGGGCTTCGTCGACACGCTGGCCACCGACCACTCGCCGCACACCCTGGACGAAAAAGGCTCAGACATTTACGGCAAGCTGACCAAGCCCGCGATCTGGGATTGTATTTCGGGATTCTGCGGCGTTGAGACCGGCGTGCCGCTGATCTTGACCGAAGTAAACAAAGGCCGCTTGACGTTGAATCAATACGTCAAGTGCGCCGCCGAGAACCCGGCCAAAGTGTGGCAGGTCTTCCCGAAAAAAGGCGCCATCCGCCTGGGCTCCGACGGCGACATCACTGTCGTCGATATGGATAAAGAAGGCACCATCGACGTCAACAAGTTGCACAGCAAGAACAAACCGTCGCCCTGGCACGGCTGGAAGGTCAAAGGTATGCCTGTCCTGACCGTGGTGCGCGGCCACGTGCAAATGAGAGACGGCGAGCCCTGCGGCAAAGCCGTCGGCAAAGCGCTGAAGCCGCTCGTGTAAGAGAATGGAGTGATGGAGTAATGGGTGGCCGGAATCCGATCCAACACTCCATTACTCCAACACCCTCTGCACCAAGTAGTTTCTAATTCGCGGCGATCAGAACGCGGGCCATCGAAGAGTCTTGGTAAGAAAGAGTTTTCATGAAACGCACCGAAGCATTTGAAATGTACCAGCCCAGGACGCTGGTCGAAGCAAGCCGGCTATTGAAGGACAACGGCCCCGGCGGCCGGTTCCTCGCCGGCGGCACCGACCTCGTCATTGCCATGAAAGAAAAGGGCCTGCTGCCCAAGTATATTGTCGACTTGAAGCGGGTGCCGGGTCTGACCGGTATCCGTGAGAACAAGGACAAGGGCATCACCATCGGCGCGCTGACTACGATGTACGAGATCGAAACTGCGGCGCTGATCAAAAAGAAATATCCGTTCTTGGCTCAAAGTGCTGCTGAAGTGGGCTCGATCCAAATTCGTAACCGCGCCACCATCGGCGGCAACATGTCCAATGCCACACCATCGGCGGACACCGCGCCGGCTTTGATCGCGCTAAACGCAACAGCCAAGGTCGCCAGCGCCAGCGGCGAGTGGACGCTGCCGCTGCAGGACTTTTTCCGCGGTCCTGGCCAGAACGCGATGAACGCAGACGAAATCTTAACCGAAATCACAATTCCCAAAACCGCTGCCAATCTCGTTGGCGAATATATCAAGTTTTCGCCGCGCGAGATGATGGACTTGGCCTACGTCGGCGTCGCCGTCGCATACAATTTTTCCAAGAAAGATAAGCAGTGCAGCAACGTGCGCATCGTGCTCGGCGCCGTGGCGCCGACACCGATCCGCGCCTGGCGCGCTGAAGCAGCGATGGAAGGCCAAGTGCTGAGCGAAGCGGTCGCCGCCAAAGCCGGCGACATCGCCGCCCAGGAAGCCAAACCCATTAGCGACGTGCGCTCGTCGGCTGATTACCGCCGCGCCATGGTCGGCGCCATGACCAAGCGCGCGCTCATGAACGCGTCTGTCGGTCCGGCGAAGTCTTGGTACCAGCGGCGCGAAAGAAGATACTAGATCGTCGCTCGTGTTCGTGGCTCGTGTTCGTCCGATTCCGAGCAACGAGCACGAATCACGAACACGAGAAAGCCATGAACAAACCAATCCAATTCACCCTCAACGGCAAATCCGTCAGCCGCACCGTGCCCAACCATCGCCTGTTGCTCGATCTATTGCGCGATGAAATCGGCATGACTGGAACCAAAGAAGGCTGCGGCACCGGCGACTGCGGCGCCTGCACGGTTAGTGTGAACGGCAAGCCCGTCAATTCGTGCTTGATTCTCTCAGGCGAGCTCGATGGCGCCGATATTACGACGATCGAAGGGTTGAAGATCGGCCCTGAGCTGCACCCGATTCAGCAAGCTTTCGTGCAGGACGGCGGCGCCCAGTGCGGCTACTGCACGCCCGGCATGCTGATGATGTCCAAGGCATTGCTCGACGGTAACAAGAATCCGACCGACGAAGAGATTCGCTACGCACTGTCCGGCAACCTTTGCCGCTGCACCGGCTATGCGAAGATCGTTCAGGCGGTGAAAGACGCCGCTGCGATAATGCGAAAATAATCCTTCGATCCGCGCTGCGCGCTACTCAGGACAACCGGAATTAGAACCGATTCCCCGAGTAGGCCAGCAGGCCGTATCGAGGGGAGTACTACTTTCAGGAGCCCATATGTCCGACCTAACCGTCATCGGAAAACCCGTTACCCGCGTCGACGCCAACGAAAAAGTCACCGGCCAGATCGTTTACGGCTATGACCTCGTGTTGCCCAACATGCTCTACGGCAAAACCCTGTTCAGCACCAAGGCGCACGCCAAGATCAAGCGCATCGACACCGGCAAAGCCAAGGCGGTGCCTGGCGTGGTCGCCGTCGTCACCGGCGAAGACGCGCCCTGGACCCACGGCGAGGCGGTCAAAGACAAACCGTTTCTCGCCCAGGGCAAAGTTCGCTACATCGGCGAACCGGTGGCCGCCGTCGCCGCGGAAGATGAAGACACGGCCCAAGCCGCGGTCAAATTGATCGAGGTCGAATACGAAGACCTGCCGGTGTACACCGATCCGGAAGACGCCGCCAAGATGGACTGTGTGGCCATCCACCCAGACTACGATTCCTACCGCAAGGCCGACTTCATGGTGCGCGGCGCGGCGCCGAATGTTTGCGAGCATTTCAAGCTGCGCACCGGCGATGTTGCCAAGGGTTTTGCCGAATCCGATCTGGTGCTCGACGAGCGCTACTTCGTGCCGATGATTCAACACTCGGCGATGGAGCCTCATTCTGCCCATGCGCAGTGGGACGAAGCGGCTGGCCGGCTGACCCTTTGGGTCGCCAACGACGCGCCGTTCCGCGCGCTGCACGAGATCACCGAGGCATTGAGCCTGCCCAAAGAAAAAGTCCGTTTCATTAATCCGGCGCAAGGCGGCGGCTTCGGCTCCAAAGGCGGCTTGAAGTGCGAACCGATCGCAGTCGCGCTCGCCTTCAAAACTGGCGGCCGTCCGGTGCGCGTGAAGTTCAACCGGGAAGAGACTTTCATCTCGACGCTGACGCGCCACGAAGCGGTGGTTTATTGCAAAACCGGCGTCAAGAAAGACGGCACGATCATGGCGCGCGAGATGACGATTTATTGGGGCGCCGGCGCCTACGCCGAAAAGAGCCCGACGGTGTGCATCCGCGGCAGTCTGCCGGCACCGGGGCCGTATCGCATCCCCCACGTCAAAGTCGACGGTTATGCCGTCTACACCAACAAGCCGGTGGCCGGCTCCTACCGCGGCTACGGCATCCCGCAGGGCGCCTGGGCGGGCGAGCAACAGATGGACGAGCTAGCCAAGAAGCTCGGCATGGACCCCATCGATATTAGAATGAAAAACATGTTCGTCGAGGGCGACACGTCCTACTGGGGCGAACAGCTGCACGCGGTCGGTTTGAAAGAAACGTTGGTCAAAGCCACCCAAGCGATCGATTACGGCAAAAAACCGGCAAAGCAAAAGCCTGGTGTCAAAATCGGCAAGGGTTTTGCCTGCATTCAGAAGCCGACCCGTTCGCCGACCACTTCCAATGCCGGCGTCAACGTCAATGCCCAGGGCGAAGTCACCGTGCTGGCCGGCACCGTGGAGATCGGCCAGGGCTGCAACACGATCCTGTCGCAAGTCGCCGCTGAAGAGCTCAAGGTCCCGATGGACAAAGTCCAGATGCACCAGCTCGACACCGATGTCATCCCCTACGACGCGTCGACGACCTCGAGCCGCAGCACCTATCACATGGGCAACGCGGTGCGCCGCGCCGCGATCCACGCGCGCGAGCAGATCATGGAAGCGGCGAGCCCAATGCTCGAAGTCGGCGTGCAAGACTTGGGCTATGCCGACGGCAAAGTGTTCCCCAAAGACCAGCCTCAACAGGCGCTGCCCATCGGCGAAGTCGTCAAGCGCAAGCTTGGCATCAACGGTGTGGTGCACGGCGATGGCTCCTACACCTACGAGATCGGCAAAGACTTGGATCTGGAAACCGGTCACAGCGACCACGCCTCGGCGTTTTACATGTATGCGACCCAAGCCGCCGAAGTCGAAGTTGACGAAGACAGCGGCCGGGTGCGCGTGCTGCGCATGTCGGCGGCCCACGATGTTGGCAAGGCGATCAATCCATTGAACTGCGCCGCGCAGATCGAAGGCGGCGTCATCATGGGCGTCGGCTCCGCGCTGCACGAAGAGATGGTCATCGATAACACCGGCAAGGTGCGCAATCCGTCGTTCTTGGATTATCACTTGGTGACTTCCCTCGACTGTCCGGAACTGATCCCGATCATCGTCGAGTGCCCAGAACCCGAGGGCCCCTACGGCGCCAAAGGTCTCGGCGAGCCAGGTCTGGCACCGACCCCGGCGGCCATCGGCAACGCCGTTACCGATGCCACCGGGGTGCGCGTCTACGATTTGCCGCTGAAGCCGGAAAATGTTTTCTGGGCCCTGCAAAAGAACAAAAAAAGCGCCGCCTAGGCGGGAATCGTTCACACGAAGGCACGAAGCTGACTAAGGTAAGAAAAGCGAAGAAGAAACCACGAAAAGCACGAAACACACGAAAATGGAGAATTCTATAGTTTCTTATTTCGTGATTTTCGTGGGTTTCGTGGTTAATTCTTCTTTCGCTTTTTTGCTCTCAGCGTCTTGGTAGTGAGTTTTCCGAGTCATTTGGTTGCGGCTTTGCCGCGCTGGCTCCTTCGCGGTGAAACAGATTTCTTAGCCTTCACTCTACAATTTCGATTTTCGGACCGCGTCGATCTCGAAATCACCATTTTTTTCGTCTAACATCTGAGTGCCGAACGGGGGCTTTCCGTTCGGCGCAATTCTCACGATCTGGAGGTGTGTCAATAATGAACGCGGCTTATCGCGCGGCCTTGCCATTGCTGCTATTTTTTCTGCTGCACCGTTCAATCCTGAGCGTGGCCGACCTGCTGGCGGCTTCCGGCATGCCGCCGGTGATCGATCCTAACAACCTCTACAGCGAAACCCGCTCGGACAAGCTCAGCCCGGTGGTCGCTAAGCACCTGCATCGGGTCTATGTGCCGAACCGCAGCTCCAATGACGTCTGGGTGATCGACCCGGCAACTTATAAAGTCGTCGACAAATTCAAGGTCGGCATCAACCCGCAGCACGTTGTGCCGTCTTGGGACTTAAAAACCCTTTGGGTCAACAACAACGCCGAAGGCCGCCATGACGGCAGCGTCACCCCCATCGACCCAGTCACCGGCAAGCCCGGCAAGAACATCCCGGTGGACGATCCGTATAATATGTACTTCACGCCGGACGGCAGCGCCGCCATCATCGTCGCTGAAGCGCGCAAGCGCCTCGACTTCCGCGACCCACAAACCATGGCAATGAAATTTTCCATCAACACACCGCAGTGCGCCGGCATCAACCATGCCGATTTCTCCGCCGACGGCCGCTACGGCATTTTTACGTGTGAGTTTGCCCAGACGCTCGCCAAGATCGACCTCGTCGAAAGGAAAGTCATCGGTTATCTGAAGCTCTCGAAAGGCGGCATGCCACAGGATGTGCGCATCTCCCCCGACGGCAAGATTTTCTACGTCGCCGATATGAAGGCCGAAGGAATATTTCTCATCGATGGCGAGAAATTCACCGAAATCGGCCACATCAAAACCGGCCTTGGCGCCCATGGCCTCTACCCGAGCCGCGACGGCACCAAACTCTACATCGCCAACCGCGGCGTCGCCAAAGTCTACGGACCGCCAAAAGGGAAAGGCAGCCTCTCGGTGCTCGATTTCGCAACCAGAAAAGTCGAAAACACTTGGCCCATCCCCGGCGGCGGCAGCCCCGACATGGGCAACGTGACGATCGACGGCAAAGAGATCTGGCTCTCCGGCCGCTATGACAATGAAATCTACGTGTTCGACACGGCCAACGGCAACGTGAAAAAAATCCCGGTTAGGTCCGAACCGCACGGCTTGACCGTTTGGCCGCAGCCTGGAAGATTTTCGCTTGGACATACGGGGAATTTACGGTAGCCCCCTCGATTTTCCGAGTAGCGCCGAGCGCGTATCGAGGGACTGCACGGCTAAAATCACATGGAGGGAAATCACATGCGTAGAATCGATAGCCTCGTAGCGGTAACCATTCTGTTGCTCACGAGCAGCCCTACTTTTGCCGCCTCCGCCGACGCCGATTTCTTCAAAGGCAAAACCATCCGAGTTGTCGTTGGATTTTCCGCCGGTGGCGGCTTCGACCAATATGCGCGCACCATCGCGCGCCATATGCCCAAACATATTCCCGGCAGCCCGGCGATGATCGTCGACAACATGACCGGCGCCGGCAGCCGGGTGGCGGCCAACTTTCTCTACAAAGCTGCCGCGCCCGACGGCCTGACCATCGGCAATTTTATCGGCTCGCTTTTGCTGCAGCAGGTTCTTGGCGATACCGGCATCGAGTTCGACGGCAGGCGCTTCGATTGGCTCGGCGCGCCGGTCCAGGATGAAACTGTCTGCGCGCTTACGAAAGCCAGCGGCGTCACCACCCTCGATCAATGGTTCGCCTCCAAGCGGCCGATCAAGCTCGGCGGCGAGGCGCCGGGCGCCAACGATTCCGATGCGCCGCGCATGCTGCAAGCGACGTTGAAGCTGCCGATCCAGTTGATCGAAGGTTACAAAGGCACGTCTTTCATCCGCATCGCCGCCGAAGCCGGCGAAGTCGACGGCGGTTGTTGGACCTGGGCATCGATTCGCGCGACATGGAAAAAAGGCCTCGACTCGGGCCAGGTGTTCCCGGTGATACAGATCAATGCCAAAAAAGCCGCCGATATCCCGCACGTCCCCAATGCCATCGACCATGCGAAAACGCCAGAAGCGAAAGCGTTGCTCGAAGCGGGTATTCACGGTCCGTCGGCGATTCTGCGCGCCTATGCGCTACCGCCCAACACGCCGAAGGATCGCTTGAACGTTTTGCGCGACGCGTTCAACGCAACGATGAAAGACAAGGAATTTCAAGCCGAGATCACCAAAGCAAATCTAGAACTGGAGCCGCTCACGGGCACCGAAGTCGAAGCCATCGCGCGCAAGCTATATCAGGTGGATCAAGGCATAGTAGGCAAGCTCAAAGAAATCTTGGTTCCCAAGAAAAGCTATATCAGGTGGATCAAGGCATAGTAGGCAAGCTCAAAGAAATCTTGGTTCCCAAGAAATAGCTGGAAAGAGTCCAACAACTCTCGATCCTAGTACAGATCGCTTGTCATTAACGGTAGCGGTAATATAGAGTCCTGTTGAGTTCATCAACCTAAAGGAGACTCAATGGCAATCGTTCTGTACTACGCCCCCAACACCTGCGCCCTCGCGCCCTATGTTACGCTGACCGAAGCCGGCGCCAACTTCGAAGCTCGGCCGCTCAATTTTCGCAAACGGCAGAACTTCACGCCCGAGTACCTGAAGATCAACCCGAAGCACAAAGTGCCGGCGCTGGCGGTCGACGGCAAAATCTTGACCGAGAACGTTGCCATTCATCAATGGGTCCATCGCACGTTTCCGAATGCGAAGATTCTGCCCGCCGACCCGTGGGACCAGTTGCAGGCGATCTCGCTGCACGCCTGGTGCGCCAGCGGTATTCACCCGTTTCTGAGCCGGATCAACAACCCCGGCAAAGTCAGCGACAGCGCCGGCAGCGCCGATAGCGTGGTGAAATTCGCAACCGAGGGGCTATTTGAGAACTTCAAAATCGGCGACGACTTGCTCGCGGGACGCGAGTACTTTTTCGCCCATTTCACCGCCCCGGACGCGCATTTTTTCTGGTGCTGCCGCCGCGCCACCCAGTTAGGTGTGGACCTTTCAGCCTTTCCCAACGTTGTCGCCCATTTCAAGCGCATGCAGGAGCGCGCAAGCGTCAAGAAACTGCTCGCCTTTGAGAATGAAGTGAACGAAGCTTTTGCCAAAGGCTAAAACCGGCCGATGGGTCGGCAGTGGGTGACGATCCTGCTGAAAGAGCGATGTGGAGTCCTTTGACCGGCTCCAAACGAAGCTGGCGCCAACCCACCGTCATCGGGGAAATCTTGGCGGGAACCCTGCTTGGCCCATCGATCTTGGGCGTGTTCGCGCCGGGCCTAGCCGCAGCCCTGCTTCTGGTCAAATCGGTCCTGAGCGGCTCCCTCATTAAGTGGGCGATGGCGCGCGGTTAGTCAGCGCCGACCGAGCGCTAACGCCACTTGATCACCCGCAAAATATTCGAGTAGCTGTCGGTCCACAGATCAGGCCCGGAGTCGAGCATCTGCCAGCGCTCGTCTTTGCGCAACGCCTCCAGCGACTTTTGCGCCCGCGTCATGACCACCCAGGTCGATGAGAATTTCCCGTGTTCGCGTTCTTGTTCGGTGTGGTCGCTATCCGCGCGGACCAGCGCAAAGAGCTTGAGCTCGTCGGCCAAGCGGCCCAACACCGGCTCAAGATCGAGATAGCGGTTGGAAATGTGGATCGCCATGATGCCGTCGTGGGTAAGTTTGGTGAGATAGAGCTGCAAGGCTTCTTGGGTGAGCAGGTGAATCGGGATCGCATCCGAGCTGAAAGCGTCGAGCACCAGCAAATCAAAGTGGCGGCTCGGGCTCCTGGTGAGCGACACTCGCGCGTCACCGATGACGATCGACAACCGCGCCGGACAATCGCGCAGGTAGGTGAACAGCTTCGGATCGCGCGCGATCCGTTCGATCAAGGGATCGATTTCGAAGAAAGTAAAACTTTGGCCTGGCTTAGCGTAACAGGCCAAACCGCCGCTCCCTAATCCAACCAAGCCGACGTTGGCGTTCTTGCGGGGCTGGGCAAAGGTTTGAAATATCTGTCCGATCGGCCCAGTGGGGTAGTAGTATGAGATCGCTGTAGTGCGCTGTTTTGGGTCGAGATTCTGCGTGCCGTGCAAAGTCGTGCCATGCAGCAACGAATTGCGCGTGGCGGAACTATTGACAGAGACGCGATAGACCCCAAAGAAACTGCGGCCCCTAAATAACGTTGTCGCCGAATCGGTGTTGATCGACGATGCCAGAAAAACCGCCAAGAGCCCCAGTCCAAAGCGCAGCGGCCGATGCGCAAAGCTGATGCACGCAAGCGCCGCCAGAGCGAACAAGAGCGGGGTTTCCAGCTGGTCCGGCAGCCAGGTGATTTTGTCGATGTTGCGGGCAAGAAAATAGTACACGGCGCCAAGCAGCGCCGGCCAGAGAAAATCGCGAAAATTGACCTTTGCTTTCGCGCTGTCGCGCACCAGGTGGGGGCGCAGCATGACCGCGACGATGATGGCTAAAGGATACTCTTGCAGCCGCAGGAAGATTCGCGGCGCAATCAACGAGTTGAACAGTCCGCCGAGCATGCCGCCCAAGGAAATCCACAGGTAGAATTCCGTCAGGTACTGCGTCGGCGGTCGGTCGCCGGCAAGCCGTCCGTGGCAGACCACCGCTGTGACAAAGAAGGTGATCAGGTGTAATCCCGCCACCAGCCAAGGGAGCTTCACCGCTTCCGCGAAGTAGTTGACGACGCTGACGCAAACCAGCAGCCCCTGCAGGCGCACGGTCAAGGAATGAATCGCCCAGCGCGGCCGCGCAAACGCCAAAACGAAAGAAAGCAAATAGAGGCTCAACGGCACGATCCAAAACAGCGGCACCGAGGCGACGTCGGTGGTAACGTACGTCGTCACCCCGAGCAGCAGGGTCGACGGCGCAAAGGACCAGAGCAGCCAGCGCAGCCGGCGCCACAGGGAGAGCGGCTCATTGACGATGGCCGTCGTTGTTGCAGGGTCAATCTGCGGCACCACGGACTTGGCGCGCAGCAGCGGCCCGGCGCATAGCAGCAACAAGAGCACCAGCGACCCATAGCCGAAAACCCAAAGTTGGTTCTGTTCGCTCAGCGTCAGAAATGGTTCGAGGAGCGCTGGGTAGAGGATCAAACCGATAAAACTGCCGAGGTTGCTGGCAGCGTAAAGGGAGTACGGATCGACCGCATCCGCGTGACCGGTTTCAGCAAACCATTTCTGCAAGAGTGGCGAGCCCGCCGAAAGAATAAAGAAAGGAAAGCCGACGCTGGTCGCCAAGGCGCCCAAAATTGCCGTTGCCGGATAGCGTTCCAAGGCAACGAGAGCTTCTTTGCCAAAGGCGATCGGCAAAAAGAAAATCGCCGCCGCCACCAGTGCCAGGTGCAGGACGCCGTGGCGGCGTGAGCCTAAGGTGCGGCTGCCGAGATGCGCATAGACGTATCCGGCAAGCAGTGTGCCTTGAAAAAAAAATAGACAGGTATTCCACACCGCCGGCGCACCGCCAGCCAGGGGCAGAATCATTTTTCCGACCAACGGCTGGACCCAAAATAACAAGACGGCGTTGAGAAAAATCGTTGTTGAATAGATCAATCGACCGGCCAAATCGGTTCCTCGCAGTTGATAAAAGACATCCGTCTATGGGCAAACAGCCGATGCTAGCATCAATCGCCGGCGGACGTAACCGATGGAACTTATCCCTGGCTCAACTGCGCGGCTTGGCAAAGCCGCTGGCCTCTACTATACAGAAGCCGGAGGTGAGCCATGGCCAACGAAATTTCTTTGAATCAGCTACGCGACCTCGCCCAGCGAGCGGGGTTAAAGCTTTCGGATGACGCACTGCAACAGCTCGTTCCGGGCGTAAACCGCACGCGCCAACAGGCCGACGAGCTGCGCCGGCTGTTGAACAACCAAGTCGAGCCGGCCGGTCACTTCTGTGCCAACAAAGGGAACTAGCCATGAGCACTACCGAGCTTGGTTATTTGACGATCGGCGAGGCCGCAATTGGGCTGCGGCAAAAAAAATTTTCCGCCAGCGAGCTGACGCGTGGCTGCTTGGCACGGATCGATGCCTTCGACGGCAAGCTGCACGCGTTTATCACGCTGACGCGCGAGCTGGCGCTCAAGCAGGCCGAGCAAGCCGATACGGAGTTGCAGGCGGGCAAAGATCGCGGCCCACTGCACGGCATTCCCATTGCGCTCAAAGATCTCTATGCGACCCGGGGCATCCGCACGACCTGTCACTCGGCGGTGTTGGAGCACTGGATCCCCGATTTCGACGCCACCGCCGCCACCAAATTAAGTGAAGCAGGGACCATCCTGCTTGGCAAAGTCGGCATGCACGAGTTCGCCTTCGGCGGGCCGTCGGTCGATGCTCCGTTTCCGGCTGTGAGAAATCCCTGGAACCCGGCGCACATCCCGGGCGGCTCCAGCAGCGGCTCCGGTGCCGCCCTCGCCGCCGGCCTGTGCCATGGCGCGCTCGGCTCCGACACCGGCGGCTCGATCCGCACCCCGGCGGCACACTGCGGCATAGTCGGCATCAAGCCGACCTTTGGCCGCGTTAGCCGCTACGGCGTCATTCCCTTGAGTTGGTCTTTGGACCACGCCGGGCCAATGGCGCGTAGCGTCGAGGACTGCGCGATGCTGCTGCAGGTGCTGGCCGGTTACGATCCGAAAGACCCGGCATCGGCCGATGTGCCGGTGCCAAACTTTCAGGAAGAAATGAAGGGAGGCGTCAAAGGACTACGTGTCGGCGTGCCGCGCAAGAACTGGTTTGACGAAAACCTCGGCATCCACCAGGAAAGCGAAGAGGTCTTCAACGAGGCATTGCGGGTGTTAGAAAGTCTCGGCGCGCAAATTATTGATATCGACGGCAAGGCCTTTTCACTGGCGCGCAAAGCCAATCAAACGATCTTGATCAGCGAAGCGTACACCTATCACGAAAAGACTTGCCAAGAGACCCCGGAAAAACTCGGCAGCTCCGTGCGCAGAAGAATCATCGAAGGCGCCTTCATGAGCGCGGCCGATTACATCACGGCGCAGCGTGCCAGAGCCGTACTGAACGAACAAATCCGCGCTGACTTTTCTCGCGTCGACGTCTTCGCCGTGCCCGGCGCCGCCCGACCGCCGGAGCCGTTTGAAGGCATGGACCCCAACGAGCTAAACCTGCGGCCAAGTTTTACCAACCCGTTCAACTTGACCGGATTGCCGGCGATCTCCGTGCCGTGCGGTTTTACCCAAGGGAACTTGCCCGCCGGCCTGCAGATCGTCGCGCCGCCGTTTGCCGAAGCCGCCTGTTTTCGGGCGGCCTACTCCTATGAACAGGCGACTGACTGGCGCACTCGGCGACCATCGCTATAGAGCGGAAATCCGATCCCAAAACCACACATCCCAGATTCACCCCACGGGCAAATCTGGGATTCGTAGCAAGCCACGCCCGCCTCGTAACGCGGGCGTAGCTTGCGGTTCGAGTCGACCTACTACTGCTGCACGCTAACTTCGACGCGCCGAGCCTCGGCAGCGTCGCCGGTACCGGTGGTTTCGGCCGGTTTCTGCATCACGATCCGGTCTTCGGCAACCCCGGCGGCTTTTAAAGAATCGCGCACCGCTTTGGCGCGGTTCTTCGCCAACTCTTCGTTCTGCGCTTTGTTGCCAGCCGGATCATGAAAACCGGAGATCACTGCCTTGCTTGCAGCGTTGGCGCCCAGGAACGTCACGATCGCTTTTAGCGTGTCGCCGGAGTCCTTCGGCAACGCGGCTTTGCCAACTTCGAAGTAGATTTTCGCCGCCGGCGGCACAGCCGGCGCTGCTGGCTCAGGAGCAGGTGCCGGCGCGGGAGCTGGCACCGGAGCAGGCGGCGGCGCTTTCACGGTTTCTTGCTTCTTGCCGCACATGGACATCAACCAGAGCAAGATCGCCGCGCCAATAAGCCAGGGCAGCCATTTCATGAAACCGGCCCCCCCCGCACTGGCTGTCTCGCCAACCGCGGCGGCACCGGCCGCTGCGGTGCCACGCAGTCCGCTCAACCACCCGGTGGCAGGGCCGATGAATTTGGTAACCTCCGCGGGCAGCAACGATGGAATCGTTCCGCCGGTGGTGAGCTTGCCGATCACGAGCGGCAAGACATAAGCCAATGCGCTGTTCACAGTCGATCCGTCCACGCCGAAGCGAGACGCCAATCCTGATAATAATCCCGAGTCAGCCAAAGTCGACTGCACCTGCGCCGGTGATATCGGCTTGGCGTTGGCGCCACCGCCGATCCAGGAATTGACCACATCGCTCAGCCCGGCGTTGCGGAACAATTGCAAAAAACCGCTGATGCCGCCCGAGTCGCGATTGGTGATAAAGGCTAAGAGCATCTGCAACAACGGCCCCGCGTTGTTGCCCAAACCGAAACGCGCCGCAATGTCCTTGATGATCGCATCAAACATGACCTTTCTACCTCCTTCGTCGCTTCGTCACACGTTGTCAATTAAGTGGAATAACCACGACAAACCAGGACATATTACGCCTAAATGCGTGTGTGCAAAGTTTTTTGCAGATGTTTTTTTAGCTCAGCGAGCGGTATCGTATGAGCGCGGGAACCCACGCTTGGAACAAAGCAGAGACCAGCTAATGCGCGTTTCCAAACACCCGAAAATACATCTGCGCCAACGCCGGCTCCATGGTTTTCGCCGCGGCCAATTCGCGTTGCATCGACGGCTCGAGCCGTGCGCGGGATTGCTCTGCCGTCCGCAACACTTCTTCTTCGTCAACTTTGGTCAACCGCCCGGTCTGCACCACCACTTCGCCGTTGACGATTACCGTATCGACGTTACTGCCGTTTTCGCAGAAGGCGATTTGATTGATCACATCATTCAGGGGCCGGTACGCCGGGGTGTCGCGGCGCAGGAGAACTAGATCCGCCAATTTCCCCGGCGCTAACACGCCGGCTTCCAAGCCGAACGCGCGCGCGCCGTGGCGCGTCGCCATCGCCAGTGCTTGCGCCGGGGTAATCCACTGATTGAAATCGGTCCCGGCATGGTTGTGGATCAGCGCGACCAAGCGCACGGCGTCGAACATGTTTTGATTGTCATTCGACGCCGCGCCGTCGGTGCCGAGACCGACGTGGACGCCGGCGGCAACGAATTCTTTAACTTTCGCAAGGCCACTGCCGATGCGCAGATTGCTCGCCGGGTTGTGCACCGGCGTGGCGCCACGCTTGGCGAATAAATCGACGTCACTGTCTTCGATCCAGATCGAATGGGCGCAGGATAAATTTGCTGCGACGATGCCGAGACCGTCTAGATGCCGCAGCAGCGAGTGTCCGTAGATCGCATCGCCCTGCACTTGCTGGGCGCGGGTTTCGGCCAGATGGATATGCAGGGGCAGATTTCTTTTGCGCGCCATTTCGGCACAGCCGGTCAATAGCTCATCGCTGCAGCGCTGCACCGCAGAGGGGCCGGGGCACGCGGTCGTCAATTTCTCCGGTGCGTGAAAGGTTTCGATGAACTCTGCGCATTCAGCCAACCAAGCTTTAGTTGTTTTGGCTTCGCTGGCGCTCATGCGCTTGATCTCATCGTTCAAGTTCGCATCAGTCTGGCCGAGCGGTATGGTGTCTTCATAGTTCTTGTCGGTGACCGTTAAAGCGGCGACGTGGCGCAGCCCCAGATCGCGCATCGCTTGGATCGCCGCGCCGGCGCCCATGAAGCGGCAAGCCGAGCTGCCGGCAAAATGATCGAGCACGGTGGTCGCGCCGTTCTTGAGCATCTCCATGCCGCCAAGCAGCGCGCTGGCGTAAAAATCATCTTCGCGCATGTCGCGCAAGGAGGCGCGATAATAGGCGCGCCAGATCTCCAGTGGTTTGCTCGGCATCATGCCGCGGACAAGGTTGGCCGGCGAATGGCAGTGAGCATTGACCATGCCGGGCATGGCGATCAGGCGGCTGGCGTCGATGGTGCTATCGAACGGACCGGCCGGCATCCACTGGCGCGGGCCGACATACGCCAAGCGGTTGCCATCGATGACGATGGCGCCGTTTTCGATGACGTCGCCTTGATCGTTCATCGTGACGATCAACGCGTTGTGGATGAGCTGTCTCATAGCCGTTCAGACAAACCCCATCTTCCGGCCCCAATTCTCGGGGTCCTTGAGAAAATCGACGATCTGATCTTTCTGCTCGTCGGTGAAATAGTGCTTGCTCGTGCCGGTGTCGAGGACGTCGTCCCAATCCGCCAGCACCTGCAGCTCGATGCCGTTCTTCGCCAAGTTGTCTTTGCCCTCGTGCTGGTTCAAGCGCGTCGAGGCGTAATCGAACACGCATAGGCAATGGGTCATCTTAGCGCCGGCGCCGCGCACACCGATATTAAAGCGCAGCTTGCTTAGGCCGTCGGTGATCAGGTCTTCGACCATGAGCACGCGCTTGCCGGCCTCCAGAATGCCTTCGATCTGCTTGGTGCCGCCGTAGCCCTTGGGCTGCTTGCGGATGTAGATCATCGGCTTTTTGATCAAGTGCGCGACAAAGGAAGCGTAGGGAATGCCCGCCGTCTCACCGCCGGCAACCACGTCGATTTTGTCGAGGCCAATGTCGGTCTCGGCCTTCTTCGCCATCTGGGTGACGATGTATTCGCGCTCGGCAGGATACGACAAAAGTTTGCGGCAGTCGATATAGACCGGCGATATGCGCCCGGAGACAAACACAAAGGGCTTGTCTTTGTAAACCGCGATCGCTTCGGTCGACAAGAGCATCTCAGCGACCTTGAGAGAAACTTCGCTCATGGAAAACTACCTCGTAATTTTGGGATTAGCTCGCTATAACATAGCGCTTTCCCGGTTGCCAATCATGCCGGCGAATTCTGTGCAAATAGCGAGGCTTGATTTTTGCTGTAATCATTGTAGAGATTTAGAGATTTAGTTATGCTATGCAGCGCGGCTGAATAACCGATTTTGCATGAGCGTCTAAGGTGGAGAAACGGAAGGGGAAACTCATATGACGACCAAAATATTTGGGCTAATCGCTGCGGCTTTGCTGCTGACATCGTCACCGGCAGCCGCGCAAAAGTATCCTGACAAGGTCATCACCGTGGTTGTGCCGTTCACGGCGGGAGGACCCACCGACACGGTGGCTCGCCTGGTGGCCCAGCCCATGACTAGGACGCTGAAAACCCAAATCATCGTTGAAAACGTCGGCGGCGCCGGCGGCACGATTGGCGCCAACAGGGTAGCGAGGGCAGCGCCCGATGGCTATACCCTCTTCCTGCATCATATTGGCCACTCCACCGCGCCATCGCTCTATCGCAAGCTGCCCTACGATTCGGTCAACGATTTTGAGCCGATCGGTTTGATCAACGAAGTGCCGATGACGATCATCGCCCGCAAGGATTTGCCCCCTAAAGATCTGAAGGAGCTGATTGCCTATATTAAGGCGAACAAAGACAAAGTCACCTACGGCAACGCCGGCATCGGCGCGGCATCGCATCTGTGCGGTATGCTGTTCATGAGCACCATCGAGACCGACCTCACCACGGTTCCGTACAAAGGCACGGCCGATGTGATGAAAGACCTCCTGGGCGGCCAGATCGACATGTCTTGCGACCAGACCACCAATACAACCAGTCAGATCAAAGCCGACAAGATCAAGGTCTACGGTGTGACCACCAAGACTCGCCTGGCCTCTTTGCCAAAGGTGCCAACCGTCGATGAAGCCGGGCTCAAAGGCTTCGAGGTCTCGGTCTGGCATGGACTCTACGCGCCAAAGGGCACACCTAAACCGATCAGCGAGACGCTGACCAAAAGCTTGCAAGCCGCCCTTAAGGACAATCTGGTCAAAGAACGCTTTGCCGACCTCGGCACCGAGCCTGTGGCGGAAAAACGCGCGACTCCCGAAGCGCTGCGTGCTCATCTGAAAGCTGAGATCGACAAATGGGCGCCGATCATCAAGAAGGCTGGGATTTACGCCGACTGATTCATTTTCATTTCGATCGCGAAACAAGAGGCCGGGCGCAATCCCGGCCTTTTTTTGCTTTGCTTCCGACGGGAGTTGTTGTACAAAGCGCGATAATCGACGTTAACGGCACAAGGGGAACTTCGTCGTCATGATTCGAAGCGCTAAAGATTTATGGGCCGGCGCGATTTATCTGTTTTTCGGCGCGGCCGCGATTTTGATCGCGCGAGACTACTCGATGGGCACAGCCTTGAGAATGGGGCCGGCTTATTTCCCGTCGCTGTTGGGCGGCTTGCTGCTATTGATCGGGGCCATCTCGATCATCCGCTCGTTTTTTACCAGCGGCACGCCCATCGGTGCCTTCAGCGCTCGAGGACTCGCCTTCGTCATCATATCGGTGCTTGTTTTCGGCCTAACGGTACGCGGCCTTGGTTTGGCGGTGGCTCTGCCCATCCTCGCGCTGGTCAGCGCTCTGGGAAGCAAGCGTTTTCGCTGGCAGCCGGCGCTTTTGATGGCCGCGGGCTTAACGGTCTTTTGCGTGCTGGTATTTTTGAAGGGACTCGGCATCCCGCTGCCGATATTCGGCCCTTGGCTTGGCGGCGGCTGAGATTCCCATGGAACTATTTTCCAATCTGCTGCTCGGCCTCTCGGTGGCGGTAACACCCGCCAACCTGCTCTACTGCCTACTCGGGGTATTTTTGGGGACGGCCATCGGTGTGTTGCCCGGCCTCGGGCCGACGGCCACCATCGCGATGCTGTTGCCGGTCACCTTCGCGCTGCCACCGGTTACTTCTCTCATCATGCTCGCCGGCATCTACTACGGTTCGCAATACGGCGGCTCGACGACTTCGATCCTGGTCAACCTGCCCGGTGAAGCGGCCTCGGTTGTAACCACGCTCGATGGTTATCAAATGGCCAAACAGGGGCGCGCCGGTCCGGCGCTCACCACCTCGGCCATTGGTTCTTTCTTCGCCGGCACGGTGGCGACTTTTCTGCTCGCGCTCTTCGCGCCGCCGCTTGCCGAAGTCGCGCTCAAATTTGGCCCGGCAGATTATTTTTCTTTGATGGTCCTCGGCCTCGTTGCCTCGGTCGTGCTGGCGCAGGGCTCGCTGCTGCACGCCATCGGCATGGTCGTCTTGGGCTTGCTGCTCGGCTTGATCGGCACCGACGTCACTTCCGGCGCCCAGCGTTACACTTTCGGCATCCCCGAGCTGGCCGACGGCATCGGCTTTGTCACCGTCGCCATGGGCATGTTCGGCCTGGGCGAGATCATCCGCAATTTGGAAAATGAATCGGAACGGTCGGTGGTGATCGCCAAGATCACCAGCCTCATGCCGACTAAAGAAGATTGGAAGCGCATCGTCGCGCCGATCCTGCGCGGCACGGTGATCGGCTCAGCCATGGGCATTTTGCCCGGCAGCGGCTCGATCTTGGGCTCCTTCGCCGCCTACTCAATTGAAAAGAAAATTTCCAAGAACAGCGCCCAGTTTGGCAAGGGCGCCATCGAAGGCGTTGCCGCGCCGGAGTCGGCGAACAACGCCGGCGCGCAGACTTCGTTCATTCCGATGCTGACGTTGGGCATTCCATCCAACCCCGTCATGGCGCTGATGGTTGGGGCGATGATTATTCAAGGCATCCAGCCGGGCCCGTCGGTGCTCACCGAGCAGCCCAAGCTTTTCTGGGGCATCATCGCCTCCATGTGGGTCGGCAATCTGTTCTTGGTGATTTTGAATCTGCCGTTGATCGGCATGTGGGTGAAGATGATCACCATTCCCTATCAGCTGCTCTTTCCGGCGATTTTGGTCTTCTGCGGCATCGGCGTTTTCAGCCTCAACAACAGCACCTTCGATATTTATCTGATGGCGCTTTTCGGCGTGTTGGGCTACCTGCTTTCGAAGCTCGGCTGCGAGCCGGCGCCGATGCTGCTGGCGTTTATCCTCGGTCCACTGATGGAGGAATACCTGCGCCGCGCCATGCTGCTGTCGCGCGGCAACCCGTGGGTGTTTGTCCAACGGCCGATCAGCGCGACGCTGCTCGTGCTTTCGGTGTTGGCGATGTGTACGGTTCTGATCCCCGCGTTTGGCAAAACGCGGGAAGGGCTGAAGGATTAGCAGCCCAATCGACGCGGTCTACAATCCCAGCCGATAGAACCGCAGCGCGTTGTCACCCAACACCGCTTCTTTGTCTTGTTGGGAGAGATCATCACGCCCGAGCAGCTCGTCGATTTCATGGCGGCATTTCGCCGCATCGAAGACTTCGTGCGGGAAGTCGCTGCCGAACATAAACGACTGCCGCCCGCCTTTTGCCACCGCGGTGTTCAAGCCGTCGTCGTCGCAGTCGAAGCCGACAAAAATACGCCCCGCGCGCATCAGTTCCTTGAGATACTCGCTGGCCTTTTGCCCCGGCTGCGGCCCGCCGATCAAGTTACCGTTAACGTCCATCTGCACATGGCCCGGGTGGTACGAACGATCCAAGCGGTCCATCATGAACGGCACCCAGGTAGCGCCGCCTTCGAGAAACGCCACGCGTAAATTGGGGAAGCGTTGAAAGACGCCATGGCTGATCATGGCGCCGCATTGAATCATCAAGCTGAACGGATGGCCGAGGGCGTGCACCGGATAGTAAGTCGTAAACGCATCCATGCCCATGTGGTGCAGCGCGCCGACGTGCACGGCTAAACCGCAGCCAAGCTTCTCGGCCTCTTCGTAGAGCGGCCAATAAACCTTGTTGCCGAAGTGGCCTTGGATCGCATCGCCATTCGACGGCAGCATGCCGCCCAGCATGCCGAGCTCTTTCACCGCGCGGCGCAGTTCCAACACTGCTGCATCGACGTCCTGAAACGGTATCAAAGCGACCCCTTTGAGGCGCGGGTTCTTGCTCAAATATTTTTCATAGAGCCAGGTATTGTACGCCCGACAGGCGACCACCGCCCAGTCGGGGGCCATGATGCGGCCCACCGCGAGGCCCGCCGTCGGGTAAAGCACCGTCCAGCTGATGCCGGTCTCTTCGAGAAATTCTGTCCAAGCTTCGGGCGATGGATTACCCGTAGCGCGGCGGTTCTGTTTCAAGTAGCGAAAATGGTGATGGTCGAATTCCGGGAACAGAGCGGCCATCTGATTGCCCTTGGGCATGTATTGGGCGATCTCCGGACCGCAGGACTGGTCGTTAATATGGCCGTCGGCATCGATAATTTGCAGTGCCATTTGTTCTCTCCATTCTAAAACTGCTAGACTCACCTTTTGTTTATGCGACGCGTTGCAGAAAAACAAACAGCTTCGCCGCCATCTTATCCCGCCATCAACCAGCGCCGCTTGATGCGCGATTTGAATGCCATCGGCCGCATCGGCATCGGCAATCGCGGCGGCGTCACCCGTTTGGTTTTCTCGATCAAAGAGCTGCGCAGCCGCCAAGTGCTGATTCATCTCATGCGCCAGGCGGGCTTAAAAATCCACATCGACGGCATTGGTAATATCTTCGGCCGCTACGACGGGGACGACGCCAGAGCGCCCGCGGTCGTTGCCGGCTCACACTTAGATACCGTCATTCATGGCGGCAAGTACGACGGCCCAGTCGGCGTCATCGGCGCCTTGGAAGCGATCCGCACGATCAGCGAAAACAACATTCCGGTCCGCTCGCCGCTCGAAGTCGTCTGCTTCGTCGGCGAAGAGTCGAGCCGCTTTGGCTTTTCGACCCTCGGCAGCAGCTTGGTCGCCGGCGAAGTGCATCCGAAAGACCTGGCGCATGCCGTCGACGCCCAGGGAACAAAACTTGCCGACGTGTTATCGAGTCTCGGCATCAGCGCAAAAAATCTCCACGGGATAAAACGCGATCCAAAGAGTCTCAAAGCCTATCTCGAGCTGCACATCGAACAGGGACCGATTCTCGAAGCCATCGGCAAACGCATCGGCTTGGTTACGGCTATAGCTGCACCGAGCCGCTTCCGGGTGATCTTCACTGGCCAGGCCGACCATTCCGGCACGACGCCGATGCACATGCGCAAAGACGCGCTGGTGGCTGCCGCCTTGTTCATCGAGCAGGTGGAAAAAATCTGCCGCAAGTATTCGTCCATGGCCAAGGGCCGGGTCGTCGGCACCGTCGGCGCGATGAAGTTGGAACCCGGGGTGATCAACGCCGTGCCAGGGCGCGCGGAGTTACAGGTGGATATTCGCAGCACTTCGGCGCAATCGAAGGCCCGCGTGACACGCTTGGTTAAGCAATGCGCCGAAGCGATCGGGCGCAAACGAAACCTCGGCGTTGAAACGTTGACCATCCGCGAGGAAGATCCGGTGCCCCTCGACAAACGCTTGCTGCGCCTGACGCGCGCGATCTGCGATGCCAAAGAGCTGGTCTATGAGATCATGCCGTCGGGCGCCGGCCACGACGCCATGCAGATGGCCAAGATCACGCCGGCCGGCATGATCTTCATTCCAAGCCAGCGCGGCATCAGCCACAACCCGCTTGAATGGAGCGCGCCCGAAGATATCGCGCTCGGCACCCAACTATTGATGGAAACGATGATCAAAGTCGCCAATGAGTAGGGACAGGTCGCGACCTGTCCCTACAGCAGGTAGCGCAAGGACAATGGGGCTGTAATGGCGAAAAATAATCGGAACAATAAGAAGAAGCGTCTTTTGAATGCGGCTCAGGTGCGCGCCATCTTCGAGCGCTTCAGCCGCGAGATGATGCGCCACTACGGCAACCTCGATCAGGTCGTCTTCATCGGTGTGCGCACCCGCGGACCCTACGTTGCCAAACGCTTGGCTGAAAGGATCAAGAAGCGCCACGGCAAAGAGATCCCCATCGGTGAGATGGACATCACGCTCTATCGCGACGATTTGAACGCGCTCTTGCCCGGCGGCACCATCGACCACACCAAAATTCCCTTCGACATCGCCAATAAAATTGTCGTGCTCTTCGACGATGTTCTGAACACCGGCCGCACCGTGCGCGCCGCCGTCGATCACTTGATCGACCTTGGGCGCCCGAGAATGATTCACCTCGCCGTGATGGTCGACCGCGGCGGCCGCGAGCTGCCCATCGCCGCCAACTACGTCGGCAAAAAGATCAACCTCAAGTCCGGCGGCCATGTCGAAGTGCGGTTGAAAGAAGTCGACAAGGTGGACGAAGTTTTAGTGGGATAAAGCGGAGCCAAACCAGAAGAACGCTTCGACAAGCTCAGCATGAACGGATCTTTCTACGCAATTTTGTCCCACTGCCCGTTCGTCCTGAGCTTGTCGATGGACTCCAAGGACTACTAGCGCGGATTGTTCATCGCTGCGGCGCGATCGAAGTGAAACTCTTCCGGAGCGAAGGCAACAGATATCTGCTTCGACGCCGCCCGGTGGGGGCGACCGGCGGTCGCCCTGCTCTGCGAATCGCAGTGGAAAGCTCGAAGAGGGGCCAAGCCTCGGCGAATCAAACCGAACGATTTGCGCTGATGCCCGCGCTCCTCCAGAGTTCCACTTCGATCGACACAGTGTCATGGGTTTTCCCCGTCGCATGAATAATTCGGGCTAGTGCGTTTTGAGACGCGCGAATTCCGAGCGCAAGCGAGGACAGATGCCCGAGCTCCCCGACATCTCCATCTACATCGAAGCGCTAGAAGCGCGCCTGCTCCATCAGCCCATCGAAAAAATCCGCTTGGGCAATCCGTTCTTCCTGCGCTCCTTCGACCCGCCGATCCGCGCCGCCGAAGGAAAGCAGATCATTGGATTTCACCGCATCGGCAAGCGGATCGTCTTCGAGCTCGAAGGCGAACTCTTCCTGGTCTTCCACTTGATGATCACCGGGCGATTTCATTGGAAAAAGCGCGGCGTGGCGATCCCCCGCAAGTACGGCCATGCGGCGCTCGATTTTCCGATGGCGACGCTGCTCCTAACCGAGATGGGCACCAAGAAACGCGCCTCGCTGCACGTGGTCAAAGGCCGCGAGAATCTCAGGGCCCATAATCCCGGCGGATTGGAGATTTTCGAGATTGATTTGAATATCTTTCGCGCCGCGCTCACGCGCGAGAATCACACATTGAAACGAACTCTGACCGACTCCCATGTTTTCAGCGGCATCGGCAATGCCTACTCCGACGAAATCCTGCACCGAGCGAAGCTACCGCCAATCAAACAAACCAAGCATCTGAGCGAAGATGAAATCGAGCGGCTATTTCACGCCACACGCGATTGCATGGCGGAATGGATCGAGCGGCTGCGCCAAGACACGGGCAGCGAATTTCCCGAGCGGGTCACCGCCTTCCGCGACGACATGGCGGTGCACGGCAAATATCGCAAGCCCTGTCCGGTGTGCGGCTCGCCAGTGCAGCGGATTGTCTACGCCGAAAACGAGACCAACTACTGCCCAACCTGCCAAACCGGCGGCAGGCTGCTCGCCGACAGAAGTCTATCGCGCCTGCTCAAGGACGATTGGCCGCGCACGTTGGAGGAGATGGAAGAAGGAAAACGATAGTTTTATTTCCGCTCCTGCTCGATGAACTGCCGAATGAACTTTCCTAATTCCGGCGTTATCTGCGTCGCCCGTTGATACAGCCGGTCGCCGCGCTCGCCCAACTCGAAGCGCGGCCGAAAGCGCATGACTTTGACCGCGTCGGCCATATATTCATCATCCTTTGCCACGGCAGCGATGGCCTGTTTTAGCGCGTCCAGCGCTTCCTTCGGCGTGCCGGGCGGCGTGAGGATCGCCCGGGTCATATTGGTGCCGGCGATATTGGCGGCCTTCAGTGCCTCGTATTTGATGCCCGATGGCGGCTTGCCCATGACCTGAGTGAAGAACTTCGTGAACGAAAGCAGCTCGGGCACGTCCGGGCTGTCGGTGACACCGCCATCGGCGTCGATGACGTCGGCGTAGTAAAGCGGCGTCACCATTCCCGTCTTTACCATGTTGGGTTCCACCTGCGAGCGGTAGCCGGGCAGCGACTCGTCGTGATACTGCACTTCGTTGCGCTGCACGGCCAACCGCGCGTCGGCGCTAGAATTGTATCCGGTGACGTAGTCGTACTTCACTCCCAAAAGATCGAACGAGAGCCGGAAAGCGACGTCCTTGAAACTGTCATAACTCAAGCCGCCCGCCTTGAAGCGCTGCGCCTTACTCAGATCGGTGGGCGCCTTGATCCCCGGCGCGACGTCCGAACGCAGATAGCCCACTGTGATACCCTGGATCCCGGCGATGAAGCCATACTTCGATAGGTCGACGCGCAGCGCCGGATTGCGCACCTGCTGATGAAACAGTGCCGCGGTGAAATAGCCCAGCGTCAGGCCATCCGGTTTGGCGATCTGGCCGAGATAGTTAGTGCCGATGACGCCGCCCGCTCCGGAAATATTCTGCACCACGACGTTCGGATTGCCCGCCAAATTCCGGGCGAGATGGCGCGCCATCAACCGTCCTTCGACGTCGGTCGGACCGCCGGCCGCGTAGTTGATCAAGACCGTAAGCGTCTTGCCTTGATAGAAAGGTTTTTCGGCCGTCGGACTCTGCCCTGCACCCACGACGACGAAACAACAACCCATGACGAATCGACAAATCCATGAAAGGCGACAGCGCATGACTTTGCTCCTTTCGCTCGGTCGCTCAGGACGTTCTACATAACTTGTTCCTCGCTCTGCAAGTTTGGAAAATGGCGTCCGCGAATCGACCTCACTTCGGCGATTTCTTGAGATGCTGCCCAAAGAACGCCATCACTTCGCGGGCGCTATCGTCCCACGCGTCACGGTCGCCGCCAGTGGTGGCGCCGCGCCCCGTGGGGGCATTGGCGTTAACGCGTTCCGGATTAAATCGCACCGGCGTGTTGCTGTCGAAGGCATGATGCGCGCCGGGATAGATCTTGATCGATACCGAGTTGCCCGCTTGGCGCGCGCTCTCACTCAGCCTGCGGCAAGGTTCGGCAGGCGTCCAGTCGTCCAACTCGCCGGTTAGAATCAAGAGCGGCGCTATCGACTTATACACACCAAAGTAGTTGATTGTGGCGGCCTTGGGCTGGCGCACGGCGCGCCACTGGCCGATCTGACCTGTGCAGCCGGGGTAGAACGCTATCGCCGCTGTAAAGCCATCGCGCTTTTCTCGTGCGAGGGGCTCGCTCTCCCGCTCCGCGGCGACCATCGAGAACAACGTCGTCGTGCCACCATGCGAGCCGCCCATGATGCCGACGCGCGCGCCATCGACGTAGGGCAACGTTCTGACAAAAGCCAATATCGCATAGGCATCTGCTACTCTGCGTGCAGGCGCGACATCGTTTCTGCTCGGCGATGGGTTAGTGCAAACGCCCCCAGGATGACCGCGCGTCGAGAAGCTGTCCGGCAGCGCGACGACGTATCCTCGATCCACCAACTCCCGCGCCCAGCGCATTGGCGAACCGCTCGAGCGCGGCCCCAAGCCACTGCAATCGTACATGATCACCACCGCAGGGAACGGGCCTGCTCCATCCGGCTTCAACGTTTGCGTGGGAATTTGCTCGGCAGCACCGGTAGTAGAGGTGACCGGCACATTGGCGGTGGTCGCACAACCGGAAAGCAACAAACAACCAAAAATGAGACTGAGCAAAGCTTTCATAGCTTCCTTTCCAACCGACCCGACCATATTCCCGAGCCAATGGAATTGCTAGCCAAATATTTCAGGCCGCTGCGCCACGCGTGCCCCAGCGAATCGGAGTTCCCGCTCCACCACTTTGGAGAAAAGCGACAGCAGTCGATTCGGCAACTGAGCCGCCGGATCGAGACCGACGGCGGGTGACAGCGCCAGCGCAGCTTGGTAGATCGCTTCGATTGTTGAAAGACACTCCAGACGCGGCTGCAGCCGCACTCGGAACGCCGAGGGAGCGGCCATCTCGAAGGTAAAATGCGGCAGGCCTTTGAGGTTGGGGCTTTGATTCACCGTCTTCTTAGCCGTGCTCCAAGTCCCGTCGACGACAAAAACCGTGAGTCGTTTGCCGCTGGGAACGAAACTCCGCAGACCGTCCGCCGACATGATCGAGAGATTGGCCGCACGCGCGCTCGGATAAAGCAGCACACAATGGCGATTTGCGTCGCCCAAGAGGGCGTTCACCCGATGATCGTCATTGAACCGATGCCCCATCCACAGACGCGAGTTCTCCAAACACAAATGCGCCATACGTCCGGTGGTAATCCGCCGTTTTTTGACTTCTTTGGGATGAATCAAAATGACGAAATCGATGTTGAGATCGACCTTCTCGATCCACGCGCAATAGCAAGCAAACTCGGGCTGGAGACAGGTCGTGCAGCGGTGCCGCAGAGGCAGGGCAGCTCGGCAAAATCGTTCTCGTTGTTCCCTATAGGCTTTGAGATTCACGGTAACATGTGGGCGCAAATCTTCCCATCGCGCACTGCACAAGCAAAGGTGCCGGGCGCGTGGCTATGCCAATCATGAAGATTCGCTGATCTCCGAAATGCCTCCTCCAGAAACTAACATAGGCGAGGCATGTTGGCAGCACTGCTCAAGAACTTCCGTTGACAGCACGAGCGCCATCGCGGTAAACATCAGCCGTTTCGCTCGTCGAAAGGATTGCGCAATGGAACTGGAGCTGCTCGACTACAAGATTCAGACCCTGCAGTGGGGCGAGCACACACGGCTCGACGGCAATACGCTGACCTTGTCGCGCGCCGATCTGCAGCAGCAGATTCAAAACCTCACCCACGGCATTCCCATCGACGTTCAATTGGTGCGACCGGGCGAAGCCACGCGCATTGTCCACGTGCTCGACACAGTGATGCCGATCGCCAAACTTTCCGGCACAGGAGAAACTTTTCCTGGCTTCGAAGGCGCGGCGGAACTGGTCGGCACCGGCCAGACCGTTCGCATTCCGAACTTGCTTGTTACCGTCGCGGGACGTTTCCCTCACTTTGAAGACCTCAGTCCCATCGAAAAACAGCGCGAAGGCATTCTCGACATGAGCGGCATTGGCGCGCCTTATTCCTACGGCTCCGATTGCTTTCATCTGGTCTTGTCGCTAGCACCCGACGCTTCTGTTTCTAATGCCGGTTTCGACAACGCGCTGCGGCTCATGGCACTCCGCTGCGCGCGGTTCATCGCCACCTCACGAAAAATCGACAGCCAGCCAGAGCGCCGCGTCGTTTCGTTGAATTCGGTAGATGGCAAGTTGCCCAAGGTCGTCTTGATCTATCAAGTGCAAAGCCAAGTGATGGGCGCGCGCACTTTTTACTATGGCGAGGAAGTTTCGCGCACCCTGCCGACCTTCGTCCATCCGGCCGAATTCTTCGACGGCGCCATCGTCAGCGGCAATTTCAAGACCGAGCGCAAGCTGCCGACTTCATTGCATTGCGACAATCTGTTCATTTGGGAGCTGCTAAATCGCCACGGCAAGGCCCTCGACTTTCGCGGCGTGATTCTGTCGCGCGGCTACAACGACAGCCTCGAGCAGAAAAAGAAGATGGGATTGTGGGTGGCACGCCTGGCGAAGAATCTTGGCGCGGAAGGCGCCGTCGCATTCATGGAAGGCACCGGCAACGGCACCGTCGACTTCATGCAGACCGTCAAAGCCTGCGAAGATCAGGGCATCAAGACCGCTGCCGTGCTGCACGAGTCCAACGGGCCGAAAGGCTACGAGCGGCCGCTGGTCGATCATCCGCAGGAAGCCGACGGCATGATCAGCCGCGGCAACGTGTCGGAGAAAATTTACATTCCGCCGTTAAGAACGGTCATCGGCGGACCGCTGATCGATTTGCATTTGAAAGCCACCCACGACGCCCGTGAACCGTTTCTCTTCGACCCGACGATCTTCTTCGGCTCCTATAGCAAAATGGGCATGAGTGGCTTTCGCGCGGCGTATGAGAGCTAGGACTCACCACAGAGGCGCGGAGAATACAGAGTTCGGATAAGCATAATCTCTCGCAGGAGCGCAGAGGGCGCAGAGTTTTGGAGAAGAATGACTCACCACGAAGGCACGAAGGACACCAAGTTCGGAGCAAGAATATTCTCGCGCACAGGCGCAGAGACCGCAGAGTAAAGAGGATTAACTAGTTTTAGTCTCTGGCACTTGGCGTCCCTTGCGCCTTTGCGCGAGAATATTTCTGCTCCGAAACTCTGCGCCTCTGCGCGCGACTATCCGAAGGAGAATTGCCGATGACAAAAATCCTCCACTATCTAAATCAGTTTTTCGGTGGCATCGGCGGCGAAGACAAGGCCGGCCAGGATGTCGTGTTTCGCCCCCACGCCGTCGGCATCGGTGCGGAGATCGAAAGGAGCCTGCCAGCGCACGGCGTCGACTACGCGACGCTTATCTGCGGCGACAACTATTTTCACGAGCAGGAAAACGCTGCCCTAGATGCCATGGGCGCGGCCATCGACAAATTCAAACCGGACTTTTTCATCGCCGGGCCGGCGTTCAACGCCGGCCGCTACGGCATCGCCTGCGCCAAAGTTTGTAGCTGGGTGCGCGATTATTGGCAGATTCCAACCATCACCGGCATGCACGAGAGCAACCCCGGCACGCAGGAGATCGGCCGGCAGGTTTTCGTTCTGCAAACCGGCGCATCGACAGCGGCCATGGCGGAGACTCTCAAGCGGATTTCGTCGCTGCTGGAGCTGGTAATCAAGAAAGATAACAAAGCCACAGAGGATTTCCGTGCCGAGCATTGCCTGTCGATTCCGCGCCGTTTCACCGTGCGCACCCACAAAGCCGATTACGCGCGCGCCGTCGACGTCATGATGGCCAAACTCGCCGGTCAGCCCTATGAGGGTGAGATTCCGCAGTTCAAATCCGAAGCGCATAAGGTTCCCAATCTCACCGGCAGTCTCAAGGACGCGACAATCGCACTCGTCACCGAAGGCGGGTTAGTTCCTAGAGGTAATCCGGATCGGTTGGAGAGCTCGCGCGGCTCGCGCTACTTCAAATATTCGGTCGCCGGGATAGACGATCTCAAAGCCGGGCAGTATCAAGCCATGCACACCGGCTATGACACCTCCACGGTCGACCAAGACCCGGACCGCATCGTGCCGCTCGATGCCATGCGCGCGCTGGAGAAATCGCAGCGCTTCAAAACACTGCACGACCAATATTACGTCACCACCGGCACCGGCGCCATGCCGAGCAAAATGGCCGAGCTCGGCGCCGGCATTGCAGGTGAGCTAGTCAGCTCCGGAGTGAATGCTGTTATCTTAACAGCCACGTGAGGGACCGGCACTCGTAGCGGCGCTACGATCGCAAAGGAGATTGAGAAGCAAGGCATCCCGGTGGTGCTTGTCACGTGCTTAACCAACGTCGCCGCCCAGGTAGGCGTCGGCCGCGTGCTATCAGGAAACAAGTTTCACTACCCGGTGGGACAACCGGAATTGCCGCCCGAGGAAGAAAAACGCTGGCGTGTGGCGCTGCTGGAAAAAGCCCTGGCGGCGTTGGAGACCAAGGTTAACTAGCCTCGCGCCGCGGCAAACTACTCTCGTGATTCGCCCACCCTTTGGTTTTTCAATGCTTCGAGTTGCGCCTCCAATTCTGGCGTCGCTAGACTTGGTCCAAGGGACCGTCGTGCCGGCGCGGCGGTTCGCTCTACTTCCCGATCGGTCTGCGTCGATTCAGATGTCGGCTTCGTCGGCTCCACTGGTTTAGGCATTGGCGGATTGGCTATCGCAATGGGTGTCGGCCTCGGCAAAATGGCCGCGGCCGGCGCTGGCTCCTGCCGCGGCGGTACCGATACGGGTTTTGGCGGCTCTTTTGACGCGCCATTATTCGTGGCAGTCGCGGCCGGCTCCACTACCGTGGTTACCTTCTCCGCTTCGCTGGCGGCGACAGCGTCTGCGACCTGCAACTCCGTGGGCATAAAAGTAGTCGGTTCAGGGCGAGTTGACACCGCGGTTTGCTTTTCAGAACCCGGCCCACTCGCCAGCGTCGCCGGCATTGTGGATGGATCAACAGCACCGGAGGTAAACGTTAGCACGGACACGAAGACGGCAGCGGCGAACAGACACGCGGGGAATACCGCATCGTAGAGTGGCGCGCTGCGTTGCACCGCTTCTACCGCGGGCCGTGTTGGCGAATGATCGCTCGATGGAATGACCGCATCTTCACTTTCAACGGCAAACTCCATCCGTGGTTCGAGGCAGAACAACGGGTCGGGACGCCGGTGGTCCACCGCGGGCGCGGCGTTTTTTTGCAATACCATGCCGCGCAGCAAACGCTGATAGCGCCACATTTTCTTTTCGTCCGCCTCTCGCTCGGCGGCATCGTAGCACGTCTGGTAGATCTGATGGACAACGTCGCGCTCGTCATCGCTCAGTTCGCGGAGAATCCCTAGTGCGTCGATGCGCTGTTCGAGCTGCCACGGCCCCTGCGCCATGATATCGAGCAGCAGGCGTCTTATTTCGCTGCAGCGGTCGGGCGGGGTTTCGTTGGGACGTTGGCTAACGGTCTCGGATTCAAAGGCTTGACGGGCAGACTGATTCATCATTGAGAAAGCTCCTCAATGATGAAGATCGGTCAAAACGGGCGAAAATTAAGCTGCCAAAGAAATCCATGGAGCAGCAAGACAGTTCGAGAAATTTGCAGCGGATTGTGGGAATCAACACGCAGGAAAACCGACAGAGACTGTGCTCTGCCGGCCTTCTTTGTCTTGGCGCTACCCCTCGATAGACGCGTTGCGCTATTCGGGGGAAGGGATTTCATCCTGACTACAACCGGAAAAATCTCTTCGCGTTGCCGCCTAACACCGCCGCTTTCTGCGCCATTGTTAAATCCGGCCGCTCGACGGTGCCGTGGATCATTTCCTTGGCGGCGACCAAGTCGACCTCATGCGGATAGTCCGAAGCGTACGAGAATGCGTCGTTACCGCATTGCTGCAACACGTAGGGCAGTATCCACTCGTTGCCTTCGCAGCCGACCAAAACTTGGCCGCTCGAAAGATAGTCGTTCAAACTGCGCGCATGTCCTGTGCTGGTCGTGTAGACATTGTCGTCGCGATCCATGCGGTCCTTGAGCAGCAACACCCAAGCGCAGCCGCCTTCGAAAAAGCCGATGCGCAGGTCTTTATAGCGGTCCATCACGCCGTGATAGACGAGCGCGACAAACTCCAACGCCAGCGGCATCGGATGGCGCAACACACGCGACGCCCAAGGATCGGTGAATGTGTCCTGCCCCAGGCCGATGCCCGAGCCACCGTGAATGCCCAACACACAGCCGAGGTTCGCCGCCTCTTCATAAATTGGCAAGTAGTAATCGTGGCCAAGATGCAGCGGCAAGCCGCGCGACGGCAGCATGGCGCCCGGCAGTTTCAAATCGACCACCAGCCGGCGCAATTCTTTTTTCGCTTCTTTGACGTCCTGCATCGCGATCAAACCCATCGGATGGAGCCGCTTGTCGACCTTCCTGTAGCGCTCGGACACATAGTCGTTAAAAGCACGGCAGATGCGGGTTGCGTAGTCCGCTTGCTGAAAGAACCCGGCCGCCAACCCTTCCGAGGGAAACAAGACCGCCTGCTCCACTGAGGCTTTTTCCAAGAACGCGACCCAATCCTCGCCCGAGCCCTTGCGGTGACTACTCGCGTCGACGCGCGGGCGGCGCGGTGCTTCCACCTCGCCGGACTTTTTCACATTGCGCGGATAGTGAATATTGTCCAAGCTCGCGAACACACCCTGGCGATTGCGCGTCGGATGGAGCGCCACTTCGCGGTCGATTGGGTCCATGAACGGGACCATTTCCGGAATCGACTCGATGATGTGTCCGTCACAATCGAAGACGGCGATATTGTCTGCCATGTTGTTACCTCCCATTAGTTCTGATCGGTCCGATCCAAAGCAGCCATTTGCACTAACTCAAGTCGCCTCGGGCGAGCTCCACTGCAAATGCCGTTCGAGAAAATCGCTTACCAACGGCCACGACAACTCGGCAGTGTGCGCGTTGTAGCCGGGTGCGCCAGGGTCGACATAGCCGTGACCGCCGAATGGGAAGAAATGCCATTCGCTCGACTGCCCGTTGTTCTTGAACGCCTGCCACATGCATTCCTGGGCTTCCATGTTAGTTGTCACGTCTTCGGCCCCGTAGAGGTTGATCGATGGACATCTAAATTTTTTCACCGCCACGCTCGGATGCACCGGCCGCATCGGACTATCAGGCTCCATGCGCACGGTCGGATAGTAGCCCACGAAACAGCGCACCTCTTCAGGAACCGAGGCAACGAAGTGGATCGCAATCCGCCCACCCATGCAGTAGCCGCACACCGCGACGCGATTCCTGTTGACGCTGGGCTGTTTCAAGAGAAATCGCCAGCCCTCCGTCAGCACGCGGGTAAACTCCGGGTCGGCGGTTTTCGCTTGAATTTGTGAGCCGGTAACAATGTGGGTTTCCGATGGGAAGCCCAGTTGTTCAAACACATTGACTGCGAAGGTCGTATAACCCAGCCTGGCGAACTTGCGGGTTTCGGTTTTGATATACTCACCCAATCCACCCTTAGGATGAATCATGTACAGCGCCGGTCCGGGCTCGCTGCGCTCGGGCATGGATAGATAGCCGGCGACGCCGTCCTTTGCCGTGGTAAACGATTTCTCGATGATCCGCATGTGCGCACGCTCCTCGATTGTTTCCGATTCCTAACATGATCGCGGCACACCGGTAAAGGCCTGCCCGCGGCGCCGCTAGTGAATTTTTTCAAGTCGCGTGGACGAGGCGTTGCTGACATGATAAGTGAAGAAACGTCTCTGCCACATCGTCCAAGCAAATATTTTCCAAGGAGGTAAACTATGGCGACGAAGTCCGACTTTTCTCCCGATGAATGGAAAACACTGGTCGCTGCGGCACCGATGGCGGGGCTGGCAGTCACCTGTGCGAGCCCCAATGGGCCATTGGGCGTCATGAAAGAAATGTTTTCGATGGGCATGGCTTTGGCCGAGCTCGTGCAGAAAGGCAGCGCCAATCCGCTGCTGTCGGCGCTCATCGCGGACATCAAAGAGCGTGCGACCAAACCCGAGCCCCCACCCGACATCAAAGATCCGGAGCAGGGCAAACAAGCCGCGCTAGCGCAGTTAAAAAGCGTAGCTGCATTGCTTGATAAAAAGGCGCCGGGAGATGCCGGTGAATTTAAGGGCTGGCTCGTCACCGTCGCTCAGCGTGTCGCCGAGGCCTCCAATGAAGGCGGCTTTTTCGGCATCGGCGGCCAGAAGGTATCCGAAGCCGAGAAGCAAACGATCAATCAGATCGCCTTCAATCTCGGCATGCCGCGAACCTAGCGAGTTCACACTAACCGCCATCCAGTGGCGACAAAACCAAGGAGGACCCAAGGGACTGTTATCTTTTATCAAAGACGCCGGCCAACGGCTCTTCGGCCATAAAGAAGTTGAAAAGGCGGCTGCCGATTCGAGCCCAAACTTAGACCAGTTGAACGCCGCCGCGGGCGAGGCGATTCTAAAATATATCCAATCGCAGAATCTTACGGCGACCGATCTTAGCGTGAGCTTCGACGGCGCCAGCGGCTACGTCAATGTCGCCGGCGTCGCGCCCGATCAAGCAACCAAAGAAAAGATTTTGCTCTGCTGCGGCAACGTCGCGGGTGTAGCCGGAGTCGATGACAACATGACCGTCGAAAGCAGCGAACCCGAAGCACAATACTACACCGTGGTCAGCGGCGACATGCTCTCGAAAATTTCCCGGGACTACTACGGCGACCCGAACAAGTACAATACTATTTTCGAGGCCAACCGGCCGATGTTGACCCATCCGGACAAGATCTATCCGGGGCAGATGCTGCGCATCCCTGCGCAGGCGTAAAGCAAATCATTTACGGTGGAGGAGTGTGCTAATGGCGGATGAACACGAAGGTAACGAAGCAACCGGCCCGATGCGCTGGATTCCCTGGTTAGTCGGCGTTGCGGTGCTGATATGGCTCGCAGCGATGTGCGGTAGAGACGGCCACCCGCCGCAGCAAGCCAGCGCGCCGGCACCGGCTCCGGCGCCTGCTCCCGCGCCCACCCCTGCCCCGGCGCCCGAGCCGGTTGCAGCAGTGCCGGCACCGGCGATTCCGGCTGCCGCCAAAGTTTACTTCGCTTTAGGCGCCGCCGCGGTGCCTAAAGGAACACCGGACACGTTGAAAGACATCGTCGCGTATCTGAAAACCAACACTGCAAGCAAAGCGGTGATTTCCGGCTACCACGACCCGACTGGCAACAAAGCGCAAAATGAAGAGCTGGCAAAGAACCGTGCCAAGACCGTGCGTGAAGCCCTTCAAAAAGCCGGCATCGGCGAGGACCGAGTGGTCATGCAAAAACCCCAGGAAACAACGGGAACGGGCAACGACGCGGAAGCACGCCGCGTCGAAGTGAGTATCCAGCAATAGCGGCGATTCATGAATCGTCCAATCCGAAGAGGGATAAACCACGAAAAGCACGAAACTCACGAAATGGGATTCGCAAGAATTTCTTTTTCGTGATTTTCGTGTGTTTCGTGGTGCTTTCCGAATCTCCCTTTGCGATTACAACATTACAACGCGGCTCTCTTTTCTATCGCCACACGCACCGCTCGTAAAATTTCTTCGTAGCCCGCGCAGCGACATAGATTTCCTGAAAGATATTCTTTGATCTCATCATCGCTCGGATTGGGGTTTTCCTCCAAGAGCGATTTCACCGCAAGCACAAACCCCGGCGTGCAATAGGCGCACTGCAGCGCTCGTTCCTGCACGAACGCTTCTTGAATGTAGTGCAGTTTCTCGCCCTGCTCCAGGCCTTCAAGCGTGGTAATTTCTTTGCCGACCGCGCGCACGGCAAGCAAAAAACACGAGCTCACTGGCGCGCCGTCCATCAACACCGTGCAGGAGCCGCACGCGCCCACGCCGCAGCTCTCGCGCACGCTGTAGAGCTTTAACCGGTCGCGCAGCACTTCGAGCAGAGTGTCCGCATCGTCGACGGTCAGTTTCCACTCGATCTTGTTTACCCTAAGAGTGATCTCGCGTTTCATACAAATTCGCTAAATCGTGCGCGCACCTACAATTCCGGACTCTTGTTTGCGCTTTTTGCGGTCAAAAATCCCTGCGGCCTCTGCGCCTCAGCGCGAGATCATTTCTTCTCCGCCAGCGCCCGCAGCACGCGCTCCGGCGTCAGCGGCAAATCGCGCACGCGCACGCCGACGGCGTCGTGAATCGCGTTCGCCAGCGCCGGCGCAACCGTCAGGGCGCCGGTTTCTCCGGCGCCTTTAGCGCCGAACGGTCCTTCTTCGTGCGGCACCTGCACGACGATTGGTTTGATGAATTCCGGCATGTCTTTGAACGAGGCAAATTGATAATCGAGCAGCGAGCCGTTGATCAACTGGCCCTGATCGAAAATCATCTCTTCGAACATCGACAGGCCCATGTGCATGATCGCCGCGCTTTGCAGCTGCTGTTCGCAGTGGCGCGGGTTGATCGCGGTGCCGGTGTCGCCGACGCTCCAGAGCTGGAGAACTTTCACCTGGCCGGTTTCGGTGTCGACTTCGACTTCCGCCGCAGTGGCGGAGGGGAACCAATATTCCGTGCATTTCTCCGACTGGCCGGTCTCTGGGTCCATGTGCGCCGCGGTTGGCTGGCACACCGCTTCGGCGGCGAGCGTCGTGCCCATGCTGCCGAACTTGGCGAGAAAAATTTCGCCGACGCTCATGCCGCGCTCTTCCAAACCACGCACGTAGACGCGTCCCTTGCCGGCGACCAAATCGTCGGGCGCGACCTCCAGCTTCGACGCCACGACTTCACACAATTGCGCTTTGACTTTTGCCGCTGCCATGCGCACGGCGTTCCCCATGTGATAAGTTGACCGGCTGCCGGCGGTGATGGTGTCGTAGGGCGTGACGTCGGTGTCGGGCTGTACGATGTGCACCTGCTCGAACGAGATGCCCAACTCTTCGGCGACGATTTGGCTCATGGTCGCCTCGGAGCCCTGGCCCATTTCCACCGTGCTGCTCAAAACGCTGGCGCTGCCATCGGCGTTGAGAATCACGATGGCGCCGGAAATCGACGGCGTTAGCACCGCCTTCACGCCCGCGGCAATGCCCTTACCGCGCCGTTTGGTACCGCTCTGCGGCGATTGCGGCTTACCCCAATCGATCGCCTTGGCCGCCTCACGAATCGCTTGTTTGATGCCGAACGAACGCACCGCCGTGCCGGTGGCGAAGGATTCGCCTTCGTCGAGCGCCGGCTTCAAGCGGAACTCCACCGGGTCGACGCCAAGCTCGCGCGCAATCAAATCGGTTTGCGAATCGTAGGCCCAGATCACCTGCGGCACACCAAAGCCGCGAAACGCGCCGGCGGGAACCTTGTTGGTATAAACACAGTAAGAATCGATCCAGACGTTGGGAATTTTGTACGGCCCCGCCGACGTGTAGCCGGACTTGTGGCCGATGCGCGGGCCGATCTCGGCGTAGGCGCCGGTATCCCAGAAGACTTCGCATTTGCGCGCGGTGATGGCGCCGTTCTTGATCGCGGTTTTGATTTTGCTGACCACCTTATGCTTGGTGATCGTCAAGAACTCTTCTTCGCGCGTCAGCGCATAGCGCACCGGCTTTTTGGTGATCAACGCCAAGATCGTGCAGAGCGGCTCGAGCTTGGCATATAGCTTGGCGCCGTAGCCGCCGCCGAGATAGGGCACGCGCACGCGAATGCGGTTCATTGGAATGCCAAAGGTCGCCGAAATCTCCGTGCGCACGTAGGACGGCGATTGGCTCGCGGTCCAAATATTCAGCCGTTCATGCTCATCGAAGTAAGCCAGCGTGACATGCGGTTCCATCGGCACATGCTGCGCCGGTGGCGAGCTAAACGTGTCTTCAAAAACCCGATCGGCTTCAGCGAAGGCTTTGTCGACATCGCCGAGTCGGAGTTTGAATTGATAGCAGATGTTCGACGCCTGCCCCGCCTTTACATGGGCGAGATCGGCAAAGGCCTTGGCCGGCCGGTGCTGTTCATGCACCAGCGGTGAACCGGGTTTCACCGCGTCGAGGACATCGTGCGCTGCCGGTAATGCTTCATAGTCGACTTCGACCAACTGCAATGCGTCTTCCGCCGTGCGCTGATCGACGGCGGCCACGGCAACCACCGGGTCACCGGCATAGCAGGCCTTCTCGACACAGAGAATCGGCTGATCGCGAAACGCCGGCCCAAAATGCGGATCGATGCCCGGCATCTTGGCGATCTCAGCACCGGTCAGCACCACTGCGACGCCAGGCAGCGCTTCCCCTTTGGCTTTATCGATGCGCGTGATGCGCGCATGCGCATAGGGACTGCGCAGTACGGCGACGTGCAGCATGCCCGGCATCTCGATGTTGCCAACGTGCAAAGCGCGGCCGCGCACTTTGGGATTGCCGTCTTTGCGATAGACGGACTGTCCGACAACGTTCAGATTTGCCATGCCGCTTCTCTCATGTGATCATGCTGAGCTTGTCGAAGCATGTTCCACTCTTAGCTGTTCAACTCCGCGAGGGTGCGCTTGACAAACACTCGCGCAACTTTTCGCTTGTACCATTCCGAGCCGCGAATATCCGAAGACGGCGAGATTTGGCTGTCGACAACATCCGCGATCTTTTCCGCCACGTCTGCGCTAAGATTTTGATCGCGGACGAATTCCAGCCCGCAAATCAGCAGCGGCGTCGCCGCCAGACCGCCCACTGCCAAGCGCAATTCCGCCGCGCGGCCATTTTGCTTCGTCAGCAATCCCGCCACACTCAGACAAGGCCAATCGTTCGCCGACAACGAGCTAAAGCGCAGATAAGCGGTCTTACTGTTCGCCGGTGCATTGGGAATTTTGACATCCGCGAGAATCTCGCCAGACTCCAATGCGGTCTCGTACATGCCGCGAAAAAAGTCTTTAAGCGCAATCTTGCGCGCGCCGCGCGCGCCATGTGCGGTCGCTTCAGCGCCAAGCACGAGCAGCGGCGGCGGCGGATCGAGCCGATAATCGGCGTGGGCCAAATTCCCCCCGACCGACGCTGTCTGGCGCACGCGCACATTGCCGATCTTGCTGAACGCCTCGGCGACCATGGGAAACAACTCGCGAATCACCGGCGACAATTCGACCATCCGATGCGTCGCCATGGCGCCAATGCGCACGCCATCGGCTTCACGAGTAATCTGATTGAGCGCGGGGATCGTCTGCAAATCGACCAGATAGGGATAATGCAGCGCGCGCTGCTTCATCAGAATAACCAGCGTCGTGCCGCCGCCAAGCACCCGCGCGTCATCGCCATGCTTGCGCAAAAGCTCACTCGCCTCAACCAGCGAGCGCGGCTGCAAAAGCTCAAAAGACCGGATCGTCATGACTTTGTGGTTCTATCCCTCGGCGGGGTGAGAATCAAGGAAAAGAAGCGCGGACATTCCGGTCCGCATAGTTGCTCTCAGCATTTCAAGCTGGTTTTTGCGTAGGAAGAAATTTCAGCGTAGAATTTGGCTCATGCCACCGAAAATCTACATCGACGGCCAGGCCGGCACGACGGCGCTGCGGATTCGCGAATGGCTCGCTGGGCGCAGCGATCTTGAGGTCATCACGCTGCCCGAAGCGCTGCGCAAAGATGCGGCGGCGCGCCAGAAGGCGCTGCAAGATGCGGCGATCGTTTTGCTTTGCTTGCCGGACGACGCAGCCAAGGAGGCGGCGCAGTGGCTCGCCGATACGCCGGTGCGGATTCTCGACGCTAGCACCGCCCATCGCGTCACCGAGGGTTGGGTTTATGGTTTGCCGGAATTGATCAGAGGTCAGCGCGAGCAGATTGCCAAAGCCAAGCGGGTGGCCAACCCGGGCTGCTATGCGTCCGCGGTGATTCTCCTCACGCGGCCGCTGGTCGATGCCGGGCTTCTCACGCCGGACACAGCGCTATCGATTCACGCACTGTCAGGCTATTCCGGCGGCGGCCGGTCGATGATCGAGAAATGGGAAGACAGCAAAGGCCGGCTCATTCACCTGCCGCACGAAGCGCCCTATAGCATCGGCAAGCTCCACAAACATATTCCCGAGATCATGCGCTACACGACCCTCGCCACTGAGCCGCAGTTTCTCCCCAACGTCGGCCCTTTTCGCTGCGGTATGCGCGTGCAAATCATGATTCCGGCCACGGCACTGCCGAAATCAGACTCAGGCAAGGCGATGTGGGAAACTTTAGCCGGGCGCTACGACAAGGAGACGTTCATTGACGTCGAGCCGCTGACCGATGCGACGGAGTCTGACGAATTCAGCTTCGACCCGCAGGAGCTCAACGACACCAATCGTATTTCCCTGCGCGTGCTGCCGCACTCCTCTGGCCACGTGATCCTGACGGCGCGTCTGGACAATCTCGGCAAAGGCGCCGCCGGCGTGGCGATTCAGAACTTGAATTTGATGCTGAGGGTGGCCGAGAACACGGGGTTGCCGGCGTAGCGCTGTGCTACTTTGCCGGCGATTTCTTTTTCGGCTGCGCAACCGCTTTCAACTCCGCTTCAATAACCTGCTGAAAGACTTCGAACGGCTGGGCGCCGATCAAAAGCTTTTCATTGACAAAAAACATCGGCGTGCCGCGCCCGCCAAGATAGGATGCCGTCATGGTCTCGCGCTCGACCTTTTCTTTGATTTTGGTCGACTGCAAACATCTGGCGAACTCCGCCGGCTCTAGCTTGATTTCATCGGCTATTTTCTTGAGATTTTTCTCCGCGACAAAGCCCTTGCCGAGATTGCTGAAGAGCTTGTCGTGATAGGGCCAAAACTTATTCTGTTCACCCGCGCAAACACTAGCTTCGGCAGCCGCTTGAGAAGGCTTGCCAAAAATCGCGAAATGGCGGTAAACGAAGCGCGCTTTGCCGGTTTCGATGTAAGATTCTTTTAGCTTTGGCAGCGTCTCGGCCCAGAACTTTTTGCAGTAGCCGCACTGAAAATCGGAGAATTCGGTGATCGTCACCGGCGCATCGGCGGCGCCGATCGAGGGATCTTTGCCAAGACCGGCCAAAAGATCTTTGGCCAGATAACCCTGTGCCAACGCCGTCGCACTACTCCAGCAAGCCGCAAACAGAACGACAGCTATCGCCCAAACAAACGGCCCCACGTTTGCGCTCATTCGATCGCGCCGTCCCATCGGTCACTTACCTTTGTTAAAGATCTCATCAAAGCGCGCCACCGTGTCGTTGTAATTCTCGATCATGCCTTCGGGCCGCGCCGGATAGAGGTTCAACCCCCTGGTCAAACTCGGCGGATCGGGCAGCACATCCGGCCGCGCCGGCACGCGCCGGTGGCTGCGCAAAATATTCTGGCCTTCCTTCGAGAGCGTGAAGTCGACAAAGAGCCGCGCAGTGTTCGGATGCGGTGCTTTATCAGGAATGGAAATAGCATTGATGGCCGTGATCGTCGGCCCTTTGAAGCGCACCCACTCGATGGGCGCGCCGGTGGCTTTCATGCGCTCGACTCGGTTCGAATAGACCACCGTAGCAATCGCCGACTCTCCAGCCGCCACCAGCTGCGCTAGCAGCGTGTGCCCTTTGCGCATTTGCAGATTCTGCGCGGCAAACTTGCGCATGGAATCGAGCCCCTTGTCGCGCCCCATGAGTTGCAGCGTGTGATAGAACCATTGGTACTCTTCGGTCTCCAGGCTGATCAAACCTTTCCACCGCGGATGCAGCAAATCTTCGTAACTCGCCGGCACATCTTTGGCCGCCACCATCTTGGTGTTGTAACCGATGACATAGGGAATCTGGTAAAAAGCGCTCCAATGGCCCTGCGGATCTTTGAAGCCTTCGCCAAGCACTGCCGCTTCTTCTGATACATAGCGTGCCAAGGTGCCGGCGTTCTTGAGTTGGTACACCTGCACGATGCTGGTTTGAAAGACATCGGCCGCATGTTGGTTGGCGCGATATTCGACGAGAAAGCGCTGTTGAACTCTTTCGCCGCTGGAGCGAAAGATCTCGGTCTTGACGAATGGATATTTCCGGGTGAACTCTTTGGTGAAGACCGTGGCCTCATCGGTCTCCATGCCGGTGTATAAAACCAAGCGGCCTTCGCGCTTCGCACCTTCGATCACCTTGTCGCGATCCGGGGTCGCTGCTTGACCCAGCGCGACACAGATCAACAAGTAAAGGAAACTCAACGAAAGCATCTTTCGTGTCATGGCTTTCTCCAATGCCCGAGCATAGCCGTCGATGGCCCGTTGTCAACGACTAGCTGGAGCTTTGAGTCGGACTTTCCGTTTTCCGCTTTCCGCGTTTCCGCTTTGCCACCCTTCGCCTTGACAAAACCGCGCGACCTCTCTTATCGTCGCTGCCATCAAGCACGTTGAGGAAACGCCATGCCCGATTTCAAATTGATCTCCGCCGACAGCCACGTCAACGAGCCGCCCGCTGCCTGGGAGCGCGTGCAGAAAGAGTACGGCGAGCGCGCCCCCAAAGTCGTCAAGGACCCGCCGGGCAAGCCAAAGGGAATTTGGCTCGTCACCGGCGACCTGCCGCCGGTGGGGCTGTCGCACTATTCCAAAGGCCTCGCCGTGGGCAAGAACCGCGGCATCTCGGCCGTCGAGCAAGAAAAACATTTCGCGACGATCAGCTTCAACGAGAAATTTCGCTACGAAGATTACCCCGGCGGCTGGGAACCGAGCGCGCGGCTAAAGGACCAAGACACGGACGGGGTCGAGGCGGAAGTGCTTTTTTCCAGCGCCGTGCGCCAGCTTTACAGCATCGTCGACGAGCCATTTCAGCGAGCGATTTTTCAATCATACAATGCCTGGCTGCACGAGTTCTGCAGCTACAGTCCTAAGCGGCTGATCGGCCTGGCGCTCATTCCGATTCTTGACATGAAGCACACCGTCGCGGATATCCATCACTACGCCAAGCTCGGTTTTCGCGGTGTGCAAATCCCCACGCGCATCAAAGACAGCGGCTACTACGAACCCAAGTACGAGCCCATGTGGCAGGCGCTGGAAGAAACCGGCATGGTCGTCAACGTTCATACCAGCGTGATGCAGGGGGTCGCGCGCACCCATTACGAAGGACCGCGCGAAGAGGATCCGATCAAAGAGCCCATCGGCTTTGCCCGCAAACAGACCCCGGCGCAGCAATTTATCGGCAACATGATCTTGTCCGGCAATCTCGACCGCCATCCCAAGCTCAAACTCGTCTGCGCCGAGTTCGACGTCGGCTGGGTCGCCAATCTCGTCCAGCAAGTCGACTACTGGTTCGGCCGCGAGAGCACCTTCGACGCGGAAAAAAACATTAACAAACTGCCGCCCAGCGAATATTTCAAGACCAATATTTATTTCACCTACCAAGACGATCGCGCCGGCGTGCTAACGACTTCAGTCTACGGCGGAGATAACTTTCTGTGGGCGAGCGACTATCCGCATGGGGTAACGACTTGGCCGTATTCCAAGGAAACCGTCGACGAGAACTGTGAGGGGATCGCGCCTAACATCAAACGCAAACTCAACCGCGACAATGCCGCGAGGCTCTACAACGTCTAAATGAAGCGCAGCACAAGTCGCGACAAACTGCGACATGCGAGCTTATCTAAATCACAAAGTGTAGCCAAATTGTTGTTATACACGAGACGAGATGCAGGGAAATGACTGCACCGCGTGTACGGGTTTGCTTACCCATACGTCTCAACTATCAGAATTGTCGGAACATCCAGCACACGGCCGCGCTGGCACAGCGTTTGCCATCTTTAAAGCACAAAGAAATCACGAAGGTTCCCCATGTACATTCCCCGACTGGCGCATGTCGTCGCGGTCTTCACCGAACGATTCAGTCACACTTCATCGCTTGACACCAACAGGACGTCGGAAATCGAACCGCAATATAACAGATTGGGTGGACCGAGCGCGGGCACCGACAATCTGCCGGACAATCTGCTGCAGACTCACATCTGGCATCAGTCGCTCATCAGCTGTCCGCGTTGTGCGAAGAACCGGGTTACGCGCTCGCCGCGCATCGGCGTAACGGAAAAAATGCTCAGCGCCGCTTACGTTTACCCCTTCGTCTGCCGCTCTTGCCATTACCGGTTTCGCTGGTTGGTCTGGGGCAAGCGCTACGCGCGCTCGCGCCCGAGCTTCTAGCCGGCTCGCGGCGCTTATGATTCGCCGTTGCGATCGCGCACGGCCTGGACCGCCTCCAAACAGCCCACGCACATGTACGCGGCGTGCGGCAAAAATACCAGCTCATCGCTCTCGCGCTCTTCCATGCAGATACCGCACAAGCGCTCCTCAGTGGACGCGGCCGGTGGGTCGTTTTCCTTGAGGTTTTCTTTGACCAATATCTGGTCGCAAAGATCGACGCACTCATCGCAAATGTGCACCGACGGACCGGCGATCAACTTGCGCACTTCGTTCTGTGTCTTGCTGCAAAACGAACACACCGCCATTTGCGTATCGTCTTTGACCCGCGGCACCACGGCTTCCCATTTGTCGCCGTAGGCTTTCTTCAAGGTTTCATCGAGTGCCGTGCCGATTTGAAAAAGCTGGCGCGCGATCTCATTGCGGCGCGGCGGGCTTTTCGATTCGAGAAAATTCGTCACTGCCTGCTGAAACGTCCGCAGCGCAGCGCCGTACTTTTGGCCGCAGATCAAGTCGGCGCAGGCATCGAAGCCAGAGTGGGACCGAGCCATAGTTGCTCCTCTCCGCAGTAAGCTGGTGTGCGAAAAACCTTCCCGACGGACATCAACAAACTCCCGCACGGACGAGTTCGACAGCGGCCTGGCGACGTAAATCGATCACCGCCACCTGGTCGGCGCTCTCGCAGCCGACAAAGGCCAGTTCGCCGTCAGCGCTGAACGCGATGTGCGCCGGCGCGGCACCGACCGGCAAGCGCGCCCGCGTTTCGCATTTAGCCGCGTCAATGAGGTCGACGCTGGCCTCGCCAGTGTTCGACACGACAATCCACTTGCCATCCGGACTCGGCGCAAAGAAATGCGGGTAAATGCCGACGGGAATAGTCGCGACGACCTGATGATTTTTACAATCCCAAACCGTCAGATCGTCAGAAGCAAAATTGGCCACGTAGCCATGACGACCGTCCGGGCTCAGTGCCGGCAGATGGGCTCCCACACCGGCCGGAATCGTTGCGACCACTTCGTGATTCGCCGTGTCAATGACGGTGACATCATTCGAGACGGTATTCGCCACGTAGGCGTAGCGGCTCTCCGGGTCAAAAGCGATATGTCCTGGCGCCAACCCGACTTTGACTTCCGCCCGAGTGGAATAATCGCCGCCATCGATCACGGTCACCGTGTGGGACGCCGAGTTCGGTTGATAGGCCCACCGACCGTTGGGCGCAACCGCGACATCGTGGGGCGCAAGACCGACCGGAACGGTTGCTTTAAATTCACCGGCTGCGCTCAGAATCGTTACGGCTCTGTCGGGACCGCTCGGCAAATAAACCGATTGGCCGTCCGGCGCGACGCACGGCAGCAACGGGCGCGTTCCCGTCGCTGCGGTCGCAATCACATGGTCGTCTTCGGTATCGATAATCGTCACATCATTCGAATCGGCATTGGCAACATAGAGCCGCGACCCATCGTGCGCTAATTCGAGATGCGAAGGTTCGTCGCCCACTGCGATGTGCCGAAGCACGTTGCGGCTCGCGCCATCGATTACCGCCACACGATTTTCAGTCGTGTTGACGTAAATTCGGCCATCCGAATGGCAAGCGACCGAGTGGGCGCCACGCAAGCCCAGACGCGGCGTCGAACCATCCGGCCGCAACACCAGCGTGTGGCGATCTCCGTCACGCTCCAGCGCCACACGATAGCCGCGCTCCAACAGCGACACATATTGCCGCACCGGCAGCGCGCCCATACGGGCGCGCACCTCGGCGCCTTGGCCGCGCAGCCGCAGATACTGCTGCTTGAGCTCATCGACCTGCTGGTCGGCCGAGAACGATGAAAGATCGAGCGAGATGGCCATGCCGGGGAAATTGGAGTGATGGAGTATTGGCGTAATAGGGTTCGGACCCAACACTCCGTTACTCCATCACTCCAGTCTTACTGTTTGAATCGTGTAAACACCGACAACGCATTCTTCTCAAAAATCTGCGCTTTGCTTTCGGCATTCAGCCACGCAATGCTCTCGATATTCGGCCGCACGTCGTCGTACCAATTGCCGGTGCGCGGATCTTTTTTCGAACCGGCGCCGGGACGCTCAGTGCCGAACAAGCAGCGCTCGGGGCCGCAGATGCGAAACAACAGCTTCAGAGACTCGACGTTGTACAGCGCCGTGTCGAAATAAAGTTGCTTCAAGCGCTGATCGAAAGTCTCGGTATCGTTCGGTCCGCGCAGCTGAGAGCGCCAACGACCCACTTGATACGGCACCGAACCGCCGCCGTGGGAAATGATCAGTTTTAGCTTCGGAAAGTCTTTGAAGACATTGGAGTCGATCAGCGACAAGATCGCGATGCTCTCCTCGGTGATAAAGTGGCCGTGAAAAGACTCACGCGGGTTCTTACAGCTAGCCGCGTGCACTAGCCCGGGAATATCCATTTTTACCATTTTCTCGTAGAGCGGATACCAGTGCTCATGTCCCATCGGCGGTGTCTGGCCGTCGCCTTCACCGGGGTCGGGGTTGATCATGATGCCGACGAAACCGAGATCGTTGATGCATCGGTCGATTTCATCGAAGGTATTTTTCGGCGACACGCCGGCGTTTTGCGGCAGGCCGCCGATGGCGCGAAACTTGTTCGGATCCATTTTGACTTGCAACGCCAACGCGTCGTTCACCGCGGCACAGTACCAATGCACGATCTTTTCCGGTTTCGCCGAATGCATCATCGTGTACGGCCGCGGCGAGATGAACGCATAGTCAGTGCCGACCTGGTTCAATACATCGGAATGTTTGTTGCCATTCCAACGGGCAGCCTCGATATGTTTTTCGGTAACGACCACACCACGCGGTTTGTGGAACCCGGCGCTATTGATCAAACCAGCTTGAAAACTCAAAAGCTGCTCGCCGGCGACAACGTGGTTGTGAATATCGATAATCATGAACGACTCCTTATGAGTGAATCGTTCCTTTACCTAGCAGAGAACCAGACTCAGGGGAAATGGAGCGGCGACCCAATACTCCATCACTCCAACACTCCAGAGCGCGCCGGGTGGCGCGGCGGCGCCAGTAGCAAGCTCAACACCGCCGAGATCGCCAGCACCGCACCGAAGATCGCGAACGACAAGCCGTAGCCGCCGGTGATGTCGAAAAGAAAACCGAAAAATGGCGGACCGATGGCCGAGACAAAATGCGATATCAAGAGTCCTATGCCGCGAATTTTGCCGAGCGAGCGCCGGCCAAAGTAGTTGGCCCACAATGTATCAGGGATCACCATGTTGCCGCCGAGGCCGATGCCATAGATAAAAAACCCGGCATAGAGGCAAAACCAGTTCCCTGTAAGGATCGCGAGACCCAATCCGAGACCCTGGATTACAAAGCGCAGCATGGCCGCAAGCTTGGCGCCAATACGGTCGGCGAGCACTCCCCACGCCAGGGGCGACGCCAATTGCATCGAGGCGATGATGCTCATGACCGTTGCCGCAACCACCGGCGTGTAGCCGATATCGGTCACGTAGGAATAGACGTGCAGGTTGAGTCCGGTGACGCCCATACTGGAGATACCGAAGGTGATCACCAGCAGCCAAAACGCCGAGGTGCGCATCGCTTCGGCGCGCGTCCAGACCGCTTCTTGGGCGCCGACTTCACGCTCGGAGACCTGCTTTTTGAGCTCGCCCTCGACACCGGTTGGCTCCGTTAGGCCGTCCGGCAACAGCCCCATGGCCTCCGGCGAGCGCCGAATAATCAACAGGGCGGGAATCACCAGCAACGCCAACGTCAAGATGCCGAAGATAAACCAAGTGTGACGCCAACCCAACGACAAGATCAGCCACGCCGCCAATACCGGCATGCAGACTTTGGCGAAGCCGACGCCCATGCTGGAAAAAGCCAGGGCTCGGCTGCGCTGGCGCACAAACCACTGGGCGATGACGACGTTCACCACCATGTAGCCCATCATCGCGTCGCCCAAAGTGACCAGCGTTAACCGCACGGCGGCAAACTGGGCGAAGCTGTCGACGTGGGCCAGAATGAAATAACCAACGCCGACAATCGCCGTGCCGACGACCATTAACCAACGGCCGCCATGGCGATCGACGATGGTGCCGATCAGCGGCGCGATGGACGCCGCGATGATGCCCTCGCCCGAGCGCAGCAGCGAGAACACGCCGCGCGACACGCCAAGGTCGGCGGTCAGCGGCTTCAAGAATATGCTCATCGTGCTCGCCAGCGCGAAGGACGAGGCAACGTTGGCGAGAAAGCCGACGGCGACGATGTACCAACCGTAGAAGATTTTCGTTTTGACGGGACTCTGCGCCGCTTCACTGGTGGATTGCACATCCAGGCTTTAGCAGGAATCGCGCCGCAGGTGCAACGCTGCAACGGCGCTGGAAGACTTGCACGCTACGGAGCCGGCGCGCCCGCCAGCGATTTTTTCGCGTCGATCAGCGCCTTGATATTTTCCAAGCGTTCCTGATCGCTTGGGTGGCTAGCCAAGAACGGCACCCGCGGCCCTTTCGCTTGCTGGATCATTTTTTCGAAGAGCGTGACGGCACCGGTAGGGTCGTAGTTGTTAGCGACAACGTAGTCGATGCCCGCGGCGTCGGCCTCGCGCTCTTGATCGCGGCTGTACGAAGCATCGATCATGCTAAGGCCAAGACCGGCAAGTGTTCCAGCTCCCAGCACACCGCCGGCACCCAGACCGGCGCTGACCACCGTGCCGATGACTTCCAGCGTGCTCCGCCTCAAGCGCGTGGCATCGATGTGGCCCTTGGCCCAGTGGGCGGCCTCATGGCCGAGCAGGGCGGCGTATTCGTTGATATTCTCGCCGATCAACTTGACCATGCCGAGATTGATACCGATGACCGGCCGATCGCTTAACATGCCGGCAAACGCGTTGGGGTCGTCACCGTCGGTTAGCAGCAACTCCGCCGTAATGCCCGCCGAGCGGCTAATCCGCAGGTGCGCCAGCATGAGCTCCTGGAGCAGCCGGGTCGGAATCGAAGCCATGACGGTGTCGCCGGCGCCGCCGAAGTTAACCACCGGGCTCTCGGCGAGCACGACGTCTTTCACGCGCCACACCATTCGCTCGCGTCTCGCGGTGGCACAGCCTGACAGTGCGACGAGCAACACCAAGGCTATGAACGTTTTCATCGACATCGCGTCTAAAGTTGTAGATTATCGGCGCCAAAGGTCAAGCCTGGCAGCGCTGCGCGATTTGCGTTAGCCTTGATAGTGTCCCACGAAAGGAAATCTATGACTCAATTGCTACTTTCTTTGCCCCTTGCATTGTTATTTGCCGGATCCGTGCTCGCGCAGAACGTCTCAGACCGCCCGCGGGTGCCATCGGTGAGCGTCAGCGGCGAAGCGACGATCCAGGCAGAGCCCGACCAGGCGCAGATCGACATCGGCGTCGTCACCCAGGCGCGCACCGCGCCCGACGCGTCGCGCGAAAATGCCGAGCGGCTCAATCGCGTTTTGACCGAGGTGAAAAAGATTCTCGGCAAAGGCGACGAGGTCAAAACCAGCGGCTACTCGTTGAATCCGCAATACCGCTACCCGCAGGGCGGCAAACCGGAAATCGTCGGCTACAACGCCAGCAACACCGTGCGCATCAAAATGCACAAGCTCGACGACGTCGGCAAAGTCATCGACGCCGCCATGGGCGCCGGCGCCAACAACATCAATCGCCTGGCTTTCACGTTGAAGGACGAAGAAGGCGCGCGCCTCGAAGCGCTCAAGCAGGCATCGGCCAAGGCGAAAGCCAAAGCCGAAGCGATCGCCAAATCCCTCGGTCTCGTGTTGGTGAAAATTCTTTCGGTCAGTGAAAGCGAGCGCGGCTTCCAGCCCGTCTTGCGCCAAGCGCCCATGGCCCGCGCCGAAATGGCCGCCGCCGCGGCACCGACGCCGGTGGAACCGGGCACCGTCGATGTGCGTTCGACGGTTTCGTTAGTCGCGGAGTTGAGCGAACGCTAAACAAACCCAAACCTACTCCAACACCTCTTTAAGCTTCGCCAGCATCGCCGGGTTGGTCCGGTAGATCGCCGCGACGATTTTTTCCAAAGACTCGCCGGTCACCGGGTCGACGTCGAGCTTGGATTTCTCCGCTTCGGCGAGAAATGCCGGATCCTTTAGTGTCGTAAGAAAAGCTTGCCGCATGATTTGCACACGATCCTTAGGGGTGTTCGGCGGCATGACGAACGGGCGGGCGATATCGGCGGCGTCGTGAACGCCCACTTGGATCAACTGGCGCGCCTCTGCGGTCTTAGCGTAACTGACCGCCAACGGCACCTTCGAAAGATCGGGCAGCGGTTTGGCGAGGGCCTGTAGAACGACGTTAACTTCGCCGGACTCAAGGCCGCGCGTCCAGGTCGATTTGATGCCATCCCAGCTCCAACAGGCGCCGGCTAGCTCGCCGCTCTCGGCGGCGAGACGAATGTCGGCGGTGCCTTTGAAACCTAAGACCAGTTGTATGGGTAGGCCAATGGCGTGCTTGAGAATTTTCGGCACGTCGACGATCGGCCCCGAGCCGGTGGCGCCGAGCTTCACCGGTGTCTTGGCGGCCATCCAGCGCTCCATGCTCGCGATGCCGCTCGCCTTGGTCAGCGCGCAGGCGGTTTTCTCCGGTATCGGTGCGCCGACAAACTCGTATTTGGTCGCGTGAAACTCGGCGCCCGGCCGGCCGAGTAGCTGCTGCATGAACAGACCGCCGACGAAGTGGCCGAGCGTGAGGCCGTCGGGCTTGGCCGCTTTGTAGACATGGTTGGCGGCGATCATGCTGCCGGCTCCGGGCATGTTATCGACGACAAAAGTCGGGTTGCCGGGAATATGCTTGCCCATGTGGCGCGATAACGTGCGCGCGTAGACGTCGAAGCCGCCGCCCGCCGACAGGCCGACGACGATGCGCACGGTCTTGCCGCGATAGTAGTCAGTTTCGGCGGCGAATCCTGTCACCGCGAACAAGGCCACTATCACCAACACACCACAATACTTTAGAGCATCGCGCTTCATCTATTTTCTCCGCGCCGCGCTTGCAGGTCATTTCTGAGCCGCTGGGTTGCCGCCAAGTCTACTTGCAATTCTGGTGTCAGCACGACGCCGTAAACGGCGCGCGCCGCTTCGGGTGAGACGATCCGATTGGCGGCGTCGCTGCGCACCAACTCGGGCTCGCGCTCCAGCGGATCGCCGTAGCCGCCGCCGCTCGCCACCCGCATGTAGAGCACGTCGCCGGCGGCGAGCTCGAAGTTGCAGTAGGGCAGCTCTTCGGCGCGCCCGCCCAGCTCATTGAGTTTAGTTGCCGGCCGATTATCGGCGAGCAGCCGATCGACTTCGGTACCGGCCAATTTTTGCATCACGCTTAAAGCGCCGTTCTGACCGCCGGCCATGCCATGGCCGGAGTTTTCTTTGCCGGCGACGCCATAGGCGACGCCGGCGATTTTTCCCTGCGGCGCATCGTGCAGCGTGTGCGCCGATTCAACCGCCACGCCGCCGCGAAACTCGCCGGCGCCGGCGCTGTCCGGCGCGTGGCGGCGAAACAGATACAGCAGCGGATATTGCATCTCCATCCATTCGACATTGGGGCAGCTCATGTAGCTGCCGCCCGAGTCGACGCCGTCGCGGTCGATGCGCGCGCCGTTGCCGTCCATGGCGCCGTGCGCCATGTTGATAAACGGCGTGTAGCGGCCGTATTGATTAACCCCGGAGTGGCGGCAATTGCGGTGGCTCGCGCTTGGCGCGACGATCTCCTGGCGCCAGCGCTCGCTGGTGGCGATCATCTGCATCAGCACGGAGCTGGCGAGAAATCCCACGCCAAAGCCGGATGACGTTGTGCTCATCGAAATCGGCCCGGGAAACTGCACATGCACGAGCGTGCCCTTGGGCGCGATCACTTCCATCGGCTTGATCACCCCCTGGTTCTTCGGCAAATCGTAGGCGATGGAATAAAGAAGGGCGCCGAAGCAGAAGCCGAATGTCCCGTGAAACGGCAGATTGATTCCTTTGCGCACCTGCGGATCGGTACCGGTGAAATCGAAGATTAATCGATCGCCCGCTTTGCGCAGCGCCAACACCAAGCGGCAGGGGCCGTCGGCTTCGATGGTCAGCGTCTCGCGCCACTCACCGTCGGCGATCTCGCTGAGCCGTTTGCGCAGCACGGTTTCCGTGTAGCGAATCATCTCCGCCGACACGCTGTTCATCAACTCCGGCCCATACTGGCGATACAGCTCCTGCAGCCGCGCCTTGGCGACGTTGTTGGCGGCGATCTCGCACTTTAAATCCAATGCCACGGCATCGGGCTGGCGCGTCATGTGGGTGATCGCGTTGAAAACGTCTTTACGAATCTGGCCGCGCTCGACTAGCTTCACGCCCGGGATGCGAAACCCTTCTTGGAAGATTTCCGTGGCGTCCGGCGAATCGCCGCCCGGTGTGATCGCGCCGACGTCGCTCACGTGCACAAACGTCGCGCTCCAGCCGACCAGAACACTATGAAAATGAATCGGCGCGATGATGTAAACGTCGGGATTGTGGATCGCCGCCAGATAGGGGTCGTTGAGCAGGAAAATATCGTCGGGGTAAATCTCGTCTTTGCCGAAGCTATCGATGATACGCTTGACCGCAAAACCGGCGCATACCACATGATGGCCATAGGTCTCGCCCGCCGCCATGATCTCGCCGTCGGGAGTGTAGAGCGAGGCGTTGTAGTCGTGCTGTTGGGTTGTCGTCACCGTGCCGCCGGTGCGCTCCAGCGTAATCCCCATTTCACGGGTGATTTGGTGCAGCCGGTGCGACAGCACTTCGAAAGTAATCGGGTCGATGTTGCCGTCGAACATGTCAGTCTCCGAGGCGCACGCGGATGTTGCGATAGCCATCCATCAGCGCCTGGTCGTTGGGATTGATGACGATCGTCGTGATCGGCGTCTCGATGATCGCCGGCCCGGCCAACTCGCTGCCCGGTGCCAGCCGGTCATAGTCATAGATTTTCGCCGGGATGAAATCCCGCGCTTCTTCGAAATAGGCCCGGCGCTCGGTCTTGATGGCAGCCGCAGCCTGATTTTTCTGCAGCGCATATTGGCGCAGCCGCGGCTTGCCCAACTCGCCGATGGCGACCACGCGAAAGGCCATGATCTCCTGGCCCGCTTCGCGGTAGCCCGCGCCCGGGCCGTAGATCAACTCGTAAACTTCATCGAAGCGCCGATAGATCGCGGCGAGATCGGCTTCGGTCAGCTCAGTCGCGCCCGCAGGAAACGCGATGTTCAATTCGTGCACCTGCTGGCGGTAACGCATGTCGAAGCTGCGAATAATTTTCATCGCGCCATCCGCAAAACCGGCGGCACCGAGGCTGGCGCGCGCCCTTGCGACGAGCGCCGCGAAAGTCGCGCCCACCCGTTTCACATCGGCCGGCACCGCCAGCCTTTCGGAGCGGCCGAAATGATAAGTCACATCCGAGCTCACCAATCCGGCGGCGCTGTGCACCGAGGCGGTGAGCGGCACGACGATTTCTTTGATGCCAAGCTCGGCGGCGTAGCGGCCGGCGTGCACCGGCGCCGCGCCGCCGAAAGCAAACAGCGTGAATGAGCGCGGATCGTAGCCGCGCTCGACAGTGGCGCGCCGGATCGAGTCGCTCATATGACCGTTAGTGATGCGGTAGATGCCGCTGGCGGCCTCCGCCACCGTCATGCCCATGGGCCGGGCGATTTTCTCCTCGAGAACTTTCGTGGCCCGTTCTCGGTCCAACTTCATGCGCCCGCCCAAGAAGCAGTCTTCGTTCAAGTAGCCGAGTATCAAGTCCGCGTCGGAGACCGTTACCGCGGTGCCGCCAAGGCCATAGCAAATCGGTCCGGGGCTCGACCCGGCGCCCTGCGGCCCGACTTTCAACAAACCGCTTTCGCCGTCGATCCAGACGATGCTGCCGCCGCCGGCGCCGATGGACTCCACCCAGATTTTCGAGAGAAACAGTTGATAGCGCATGAAGATCGGCCGGTGATCGGTCTCCACCGCGCCGTCACGAATCACACCGACTTTGAAAGTGGTCCCGCCCATGTCGGTGGCAAGCAGGTTGCCCATGCCAAGCTCCGCGCCGACGAAACGGCTGCCCATGACCCCGGCCGCCGGTCCGGACTCGATGGTACCCACCGCGCTCTTGCAAGTATCGTCGATGCCGAGCAGACCGCCGTAGGCTTGCATGATCAGCGCCTCGCGCTTGAGCCCCTTGGCTGCGAGCAGCTCGCCCAACCGCTTTAGATACGCGGCTATCTTCGGTCCGACATAGGCGTTGAACGCCGTCGTCGCCGTGCGCTCGTATTCACCGAGAAACGGCGCCACTTCGCTGGAGAGGCTGAGATAGATTGACGGATAGTTTTTACGGATGAAGTCGGCCAGCGCGCGCTCGTGCCGGTCATCGACGAGCGACCAGAGGAGCGCGATGGCGATCGACTCCACGCCGCGCTCGATCAGCGCTTTGACGGCGCGGCCGATCTCCTGCTCGGTCAGACGCACCAGCACCGCGCCTTTGTAGTCGATGCGCTCGGCGACTTCTTCGATCAGCGCCCGGGGCACAATCGGCTCGGGCTTCGACTGCGTCGAGGCGCGAAACGCTTCGCTCTCGGTAAGCCCCTCGGTGGTCCGCCCGCGCATGATCAGAAGCGTATCGCCAAAGCCCTCGGTGGTGAGTAGTCCGGTTTTCGGCCCGCTGCGGGTGATCAATGTATTGTCGGCGACCGTGCAGGCGTGAAAGAACAGTTTGGTCGCCGCCAACAGCTCCGCGTCGCTGGCCAGCCCAAGATGGCGCGCCGCATCGGCGACGGCGTTCAATGCGCCGACGGCGAAGTCCTCCGGCGTCGAGAGCGCCTTGCCGAGTGTCACCGTGCCCTGGTCATCCAACGCAACACAATCTGTGAATGTGCCGCCGATATCGACGCCGACGATGTAGTTCATGAATCGTTCGCGGCCTAGGCGCTATTGATTCGCGCCCCTGTTCGAATTTCGCTTTGGCCTAGCGCGCTGGCATCATCCGAACATGTAGTTGCCGCTGTTGATATTGTAGGACTGCCCGGTGATGAACTTGGCGGCGTCGCTGGCGAGAAACGTGATCGAGCCGGCGATGTCTTCGGGTTCGAGGATGTGCGGCAGCGGCGTCGCCTTGAGCCGCTCAAGCACCTCTTCTTCCGAACGATGCTGCCGTGGCATGGCGGTGTTGGCCGAGCCCGGGCAGATGGCGTTGACGGTGATGCCGTCCGGCCCGATTTCACGGGCCAACGATTTGACGAAGCCCATGATCGCCGCTTTGGACGCCGCGTAGTGGGAAAACTGGCGCATGCCATAGTGGCCGATGCCGGAGGCCACACTAATGATGCGCCCGCTTTTTTGTTGGCGCATGGCGGGCACAAACTCGCGGCAGCAGAGAAAATTGCTGCCCAGGTTGATGTTCATCGTGCGGTCCCAGTCTTCTTCGGTTAGATCGACCACGGATTTTTTCGGGAAGTAGATGCCGGCGATGTTGGCGAGAATATCGACGCGGCCGAAGCGGTCAAATGTCGCCTTGGCCATTTGTTTGACCGACGACTCGCTGGCGACATCGACGGCGACGCTGAGCGACTCCGCGCCGAGCGCCTTCAGCTCATTGCTCACCGCCTGCGCTTTTTCGCCTTGCAAATCGGCGACGACGATCTTCGCCCCTTCGCGCCCCATCATCAGTGCCGTTGCCCGGCCAATACCCTGGGCACCGCCGGTAATCACCGCAACTTTGTCCTTGAGTCTCATGGCATCACCACCCCGCCGTTGACGTGAAACACCTGTCCGGTGATCGCGGCACTCTCCGGCGTCGTTAGAAAGTAATACATCTCGGCCAAATCTTCCGGCAGCGCCGTGCGGCCCATCGGGATATTCGGCCACCAGCGCTGCTTGCGCGCCTCGGGCGACTCGTGCGCCATCACACGCGGCGTATCGGTCGGCCCCGGCGCCACGGTGTTGGCGAGGATATTGTCCGGCGCCAGCTCCAGTGCCAAGGATTTCGTAAACGTAATAATGCCGGCTTTGGACGCCGCATAGGGCGTGCGCAGCGCCGAGCCGGTGACGCCATAGTTCGACGCCGTGTTCATGATCCGCCCGCTTTTTTGCTTCTGCATGATCGGCGCCACTTCGCGGCACATCAGAAACGTTCCCTTGAGATTGGCGTCGATGACTTCTTTCCACTCGGCCCAGGTAAACTCTTCGATGCGCTTGGTGAAGCGGCTGCCGCCTGCGATGTTGGCGAGAATGTCGATGCGGCCATAGCGCTTGGCAACGTCGGTGACCACCGCTTTGACTTCGCGCGCGACCGTGACGTCGATGGCGAGCGCGTCGGCTTTGCCGCCGCTAGCAACCACTTCGCCCTTTACTTTTTCCGCGGCGCCGCCGTCATAGTCGGCAATGACCACGGTGATGTCCGCCGCCGCCATGCGCTGGGCGACCGCGCCGCCAATGCCGCCGCCTCCTCCGGTGATAAGTGCAACTTGACTCACGGTTTAGCTCCTCCCACGGTTCAACAAACTTTCAAGCCGAGGCCGATTTGTTTTTCGATATATCACGATAACCGAATTCGGCAAGGCTCTTTCCGAATTCGCGAGGAACGATTACCCAGGCAGGTTTAGAGCGGTCCGGCGCTCGGAGGCTTTGTTTAGCTCGGCTTCGATGTAAGCTTGCGCGCGGCGCATCATTTTCTTTTCCGTCGCGTAGGACAAGGTCTCCAACGCCGTCTCGATGGCAAACCAACGCGCCTCGTCGACTTCATAGTCGTGGCCATCGACGTCGCCCTCGGTCCAACGAATCAGATAGAAGTGCACGCGCTTGAAAACCCGCACCGGTTTGCCTTCGGTCCATTTGTTCATGAAGCGATAGGTGATTTCGCCGAGCTTGTCGACCACTTCGCCGCGCAGTCCGGTCTCTTCGAAAACTTCGCGGCAAGCCGCCTGCTGCACGGTCTCGCCTGGCTCCAGATGTCCCTTGGGCAAACCCCAGCGCCGGCGCGAGCGGATCAACGCCACTTCGACGCTATCGTGGTTGCGCCGGTAGACGATGCCGCCGGCAGAGACTTCGCGTTTTTCGCGCATGGGGTTCTAGCTGTCTTTCGGCGCTACCCGATCATGGAGCCAGCGCAGATAGCTGTCATTGCCGGCCGCCACCGGCACCGCAATGACTTCGGGCACCTCATAGCTGTGCAGTTCCTCGACCCGGCGCGCCAGCACCGCGAACAGCTCTTGACGGGTTTTGATGAGCAGCAGCTCTTCCGCGCTCTCTTCCACTTGCCCCTGCCAACGATAGGTCGAGTGCACGCCGGCAACCCGGTTCACACAGGCCGCCAGCCGCTCCTCGACCAGCGCGCGAGCGATGCGCTCCCCTTCGGCGGCCGAGCTGACGGTCACATAGACCATGACAAACTCCGTCATGGCATCGATCTTAACGGGTTTTAGAGAGGTCAATCAAGAAAGCGGCAAAAACAGGCAAGAATAAGGCCCCGGTGCTCAGGAAACTTGCAAGTTTTCTAACAAGCTGGAAAGCTCCGCCGGCAACGGGGCTACGAATTCCACCACCCTGGCGGTCTGCGGATGGTGGAGCTGCAGGCGTTGGGCATGGAGAAAATGGCGCTGCAGGCCAAAGCGCTCTGAATAGTCCGCGCCGTAGAGTGAGTCGCCGACGATCGGGTGACCGATGGCAGCCAAATGCACCCGCAGCTGATGGGTCACGCCGGTAAACATCTCCAATTCAAGCAAACTTGTGCCCTGCCTTTCGCCCAAGCGATAATAATGCGTCGCTGCCTGCCAGGACTTCAGGTTCTTACGGTGTCCTCCTCGCTTTGCGAGCGCGCGCATCTTGCGCTTGTCGGCGCTGTCATGGGCGATTGGCAAGTTGATCGACCCTTCTTTGGGCGTCTCGCCCCAGACCAGCGCCCAATACCATTTGCTAATTTGCCGCTGCTGAAATTGCCGGCGCAGTTGGGCGAAGACTTCAGCCGATTTTGCTACCAGCACCAAACCGGAAGTCTCGCGATCGAGGCGATGGGCCACACCAAACTCCCAGGGCTTGGCGTGGACCGATGCAAGCTCTGGGTAGCGCGCGCTCAGGAAATTGGCTAAGGTGCCGCGGTCGCGCGCGGAAAATCCGTGGGTCGCCATGCCGGCAGGTTTGTCGAGCACCAATAGGAAATCATCCTCGTAGACAATCGGCACAGGAAGATCGGCATCCGGCAACGGGCGCACCGCCAGCCAGGCGGCGTCGCCGTGATAAGTCACGACATCGGCTTCACGCAGCGCCTCGCCCTTGCGCCCCACTTTCGCATTGATCCGAAATAATCTCTCGGCGATGGCCACTTCGAGTACGCGGCGGGATAGTTGCGGCAGGCACCGGCGCAGAAAGGCGTCGAGCCGAATGCCTTGCAGGTCCGGCGGCACTGACCAACGGTGTGCTTTCTCAACCGCGCCTTGATCCGTCATAGCTCCTACCGTACTATAGCTGTCACTCTGCGGACGGAAATATATCGGATGAAAGCACATTGCTACAGTATCATCATCGCCGGCGGCAAAGGCACCCGCTTTTGGCCGCTCAGCCGGCTGCAAAAACCCAAACAGCTACTGAAAATTTTCGGCTCAAAAAGTCTCATCGCCGAAACCGCCGAGCGCGTCGCACCGCTCAGCGGCGCCAAACAAACGCTCGTCGTCACCATCGCCGATCAGTTGGAGGCCACTCGCAAAGAGCTGGGTAATTTGCCCAAGCACAACTTTCTCGCCGAGCCCCAGGGGCGCAACACCGCGCCCTGCATCGGCTTAGCCGCGCTCGAAGTCGTGCGCCGCGACCCCGAGGCGGTGATGATCGTCTTGCCCGCCGACCATTGGGTGCCCGACGCCAAAGCCTTTCGCAAAACCATCGACAAAGCGGTCGCGCTGGCGAAATCGCATGACCAACTGGTGACGATTGGCATTCGCCCGGCCTACCCCGAGACCGGCTACGGCTACATCATGAAAGGAAACAAACTCGGTGGTGGCGCGGCCGGTTACCGCGTCAAGAGATTTACCGAAAAGCCCAAGCTCGCAATGGCGCAGCGGCTCATGCGCCAGGGCTCTTTGTGGAACAGCGGTATTTTTATTTGGAAAGCGGCGACCCTGCTGCAACTGATGGCGCGCTACATGCCCGAGCTTTACCAGGGCTTGCAGAACATCGCGCAGGGCGCGCGCGGCAAATCGCTCGCCAGCGCCGACCCGCGGCTAAGAAAGCTCATCGCCGCGGGGTACAAGAAAATGCCCAGCATCGCCATCGACGTCGGCGTGATGGAGCCGGCCAGCGGTGAGCAGAAAGTTTTGACCGTCGACGCCGACTTCGGCTGGAGCGACGTCGGCAGTTGGGCCGCCGTCCATCGCATGCTGCACCGCGACGGCAACGGCAACGCCGGCCACGGCCAGTGGCTCGGCTACGGCGCCAGCAATTGCCTGGTGCACGCACCCGACCGCCTCGTCGTGTTGCTGGGAATCAAAGACGCCGTCGTCGTCGACACGCCGGACGCGTTGCTGGTCGGCGATATCAATCGTGCCCAAGAAGTTCGCGAAGTCGTCGACGAACTGCACAAGAAAGGTTTCGGCTCGTTCACCATAAAGTGACGCCTCGAAATCGCCCATGGACTCTGCCTACCGCCGCGGGCCGCTGCAAGAAAGCGAACCGGTTATCTTGCTCGACCGCAAAGACCGCGAATATCTGACCCGCCTCGACGCGCGCCGCGCCATTGCGATTCGCGGCGGCAAGATCAACCCGGAAGAAATCATCGGCAAGGAGGAAGGCATCGCGGTGCGTTCATCTTTCAACGAACCGTTCTTGGTCTTTCGTCCGAGCCTGCCGCAGCTAATTCCTAATCTGCCGCGCACGGCCCAGGTCATCTATCCCAAGGACATCGGGCCGATCTTGATCTGGGCCGATCTCTTCCCCGGCGCACGCGTCGTCGAAGCCGGCGTCGGTGCCGGCGCACTGAGCATGGCGCTGCTTCGTGCCATCGGTGAAAGCGGCCAACTGATTTCCTACGAGATTCGCGAAGACTTCGCCGACCTGGCGAAAAAAAATGTCGCCAAATATTTCGGCCCGGCGCCGCACTGGACTATCAAACATGGCGACGTGGCGGCGGAGCTAGAAGAAACCGACATCGACCGGGTGATTCTCGACTTGCCAGAGCCCTGGCAAGTGATCGAGCGCGCCTGGCGCGTGCTGCGGCCGGGCGGCATTTTATTGTGCTATTTGCCGACGGTGTTGCAGATCAAAAGCTTGGTGGACGCTTTGAAAGAGGACCGGCGTTTCGCCTGCGTCGAAACCACCGAGACATTGATGCGCGGCTGGCATTTCAAAGGCCTGAGCGCCCGCCCGCAGCATCGCATGGTGGCGCACACCGGTTTTCTCACGACCGCCAGAAGATTGGCCGACGGCCAAAACGACATACCCCGTGCGCCCTGAGGGCGCACGGGGTATGTCGAAGGTTTCGGGTTTCGAGTTAACGTCAGATGTCTTTCAACCCGAAACGCGGAACAACGAAACCCGGAACAGCATCGCCAAGCGATGCGCCCTACGGCTTCGACCAGAGCTGGATGTAGTTCTGCTCGGTGTCAAAGAAATAAATCGCCTTGCCGGTCGGCCGCACCACCGGCTTGTCGATCAAAACCTTCACGCCAGCCTTCTTGAGCTCGTCGTTGGCTTTGTCGAAATCTTCCGGGCTAACTTCCAACGCCAAATGATTGGTGCCTTCATCGAAATCGCCGCGGTTCACTTCCTGCGGCCGCTGGAACAGCACCAGGCACATGCCGTCTTCTAAGAACAACCGGGCAATCGCCGGAAACATGCCGTAGACGTCCTTATATGGCCCGCCGCTCTCGGTGTCGTAGCCGACCTTGGTGCACTTCATGCCCAAGACTTCGGTGTAGAACTTGACGCCACGTTCCAGATCGTTGCACGGCAACCCAATGTGATAAATCTGTTTGATTTTCATAGCCGCCCTCCTGATTTTTCCTTTGTATACTGAGCCGGAGACGCCTTTTCAAGAGCCGCTGCGCCGCTTCGAACGGCGTTACCTTGCAGATGAACGACGAGTGATTCTTCTTCAGCCAACGAACCTATCTTTTCGCCACGGCAATCTGTGTGAGAGATTCGTAATTAAACAACGTGTAAACGACCGTTAACTTGCCGCTGCCTTTGTTATAACGAATCGTCCCTCCTTTCCCGCGTGTAAAGTCCATCAACGCCAATTCAATTCCACCGGAATCGCAGGCGCAGGTGGACTGGCGACTTGACAGATCAGGTAAAGATGCGATGTTTACGCCACGGCCAAAGTTCTTCGTCAAAAGGTCACTCATCGATCCGCGAGAGAGTCGGTCGACGGAGCCATGCAGTGTCCAGTCCCGTTCCGACATACCAATACGTTCTCCGCCTCGATCTCCTGCGTCCTTCAATCCGACGCCAAAGGTCGGTTCCTTTTTGGTCAGACTCAATCGCGGGGTAAGCTCCAATTTCACCTCCGAAGGCGTCGAGTAATATGGCACACCGTAATCCTTGAAAGCCTTCCCGTTATTGAGATGTTGTATGCCTATTTTCTCGGTGATGTACGGTGTTACAGGGATATTTCTTTCCTTGATGAGGCGAGCGGAATCCCTCGCTAACCCCTGGTTATCAGTAACTCCCATTGGAGTCTTGCCAACCAGGCCGGACAATTCACTCGGGTCCATCATCTGGATACCTTCGACCCGGGTCCGATTGCCGTTCGATGGTCCGCTTGTGAACCGCGATACTCCCGAGACCGCGTTTTGAGACGCCTCGTGGGACTGACTGATAATATTCACCGAACTATTCCCTTTGGTTAGCTCATTAACTTTGTTCAGGGTATCCAGCACTCTGCCGCCGAGAACGGACTTTGCGCCACCGTCGGGCACCTGCAGAATAACGTCGTATTTGCCTGCGAGGGCAGCGGCTTGGTTGACATCCCTCGTGACGATCGGATCGCGACCAGATCTCGCTCTCAGGACGTCCCCCGCGAACCCGGTTGCCTCTTTCATTTGCTCGTCATTGGCCACGACGATCGTTATCTTCTTCGTTGCAATGACCGACCCGTGTTTCATGGCAGCTTCCGTGATCTGATAGTTCGTTCGGGCTTCGGTCAATTCTGGCGCCCTACCAAAAGCGGCGGCGAATGCATCCTTGGCTTCTCTAAGGTTGTTCTGATGAACCCGCAAGAGGCCGAGCGTATTGAGGGCCACTGCATGCCCGGGCGCAAGCTGTAGCGCGCGGTTGAGATGATCCTGCGCGCGCGCGAGGTAACCGTTGTCCAAGTCGAGGGAGCTACGAATCACCAACGCATCGGCTGCGAGGGCCGTCTTTTCAAGCGCTTCCAAGTCCGCTAGAGCCAGATGACCCTCGCTTCCTGACACTCGCAGCATTGCGCGCGCGAGCATCGCTACGTGCAACTCGGGATTAAGCTTCACTGCTTTATCAAGCCGCGCAATTGCGCCTGCGCGGTCGTTTTGCCGTGCCGCAAAGTCACCGGCAAAGAATTGCGCCATGGCACTGTTCGGGTTTTTGGTCGCCAACTCATCAAACCACTTGGCGGTTCGCGGATCGGTCTTGCCCATGTTCGCCCGAAGAAAATAAGCTACAGCGGCTGTCTCGTCGCCCTTTGCCAAAGCTGCGTAACCACGAATAATCGAAGCCACAGCCCGTCCGGTTGGGTTTCGGAGCCACTCTTCCACCGCGGCATCGACCTCGGTCCAGTTCCCCGAGATAATGGCTCTGCGCATGCGCTCGGCATCAAATGGCTGCGCTAAGCCATGATTAGAAAAGAGCACAATTACGAATCCGCAGATGATTGCTAAGATTTTTGCTTTCATGACAACCCTCCCGTGTGGATCAACCGTTGAATTTGAAGTTCCAGATTGCTTCAAGGGCCGCGGAGCGCGCCGCAATCACCGCGTTTTGCAGTTGACTTAAAACCTCACCTCCTGGCTCCAGTTCGAGTTTTGGCGCCATAGTCACTCCACCGCTCACTTCGAGGCGCAGCTCGCGAATGTAACGCTCGTCGCGACGCACAATCTTGTGGTGTTTGGCAATCGTTTTGATCGTCGTCGGTGTTTTGACCGGCGTGATCGGGGTCATCCAGGGCGACAGATCACGATACGGGTCCTGGCGAGCCATCCAAGTAATCGCTGCGACGAGTCGGGCAAAGCTTTTGATCTCGGCTCCGTGACTGACGCGCCGCCGCCGGTCTTGGAACCTACGCATCCTTTACCCGAAATCCCTGAGACACAAACAGCAGCCTATCACTTGAAGCAGCTAATCAACGAAGGCGGTGCCTTGGGCATGTTGATGGCGCCTGCGGCGATCGTTTTCTGGGGTTTGAACAGTAAGCTGATCGGCGAAGCTATGGAAGTCGTTCTCGATCGCGCCGGATACGTTTTGCTGACCCTTCAGGTGCTCGGTCAATCGATCGACATTACCGATCTACTGCTCTACGGCGCGGCTCTCGGCATCGCCCAGTTTCTGCTCGGCGCAGAACTAGCGGAGCGTTTCAAGGAAAAGAGCCCCATGCGCTGGCTCATTCTCTTCGGCGCAGCGGTGCCACTGGTTTTACTCGAAGATTTTGTCTCCGCTTGGCGCGGTTACGTTTTAGGCGGTCTGGTACTGGCCGGCATCAACGGCTTACTGGCTCACGTCTGTTGCAGCGTCGAGCTCATTTCGGGCTACCGCGGCATTCATCTGTTGGCCGTGCCTCTGATCAAAGCGATCTTCTGGGCGCTGGTTGCGCCCATCCGTGCGGCACAGCGCTTGGCAACTCGACTGACGGCCCGAAGAACCAGTGCAAAACCACCAAAGAAAAAAGACCACGATGCGCCCGGCATTCTTACCTACATCGGTGCCTACACTGATATCGCCGTGTTCGATCCGTTCCGCTCAATTGAGCAGAGCTTGGGCAGATGGTTCGGGCGTAAACAATAAACAAAAGGAGGCACTTACAATGACACGCTCAAAAAACATTCTGATAGGTATCACCCTAACGGCATCGACTTTGTTTGCTGGTGTGGCGCAGGCCAGCAGGGTCGATTGGAACATGTGCTACGACACCACCACATCGGTGGCTCGCAAACAATTTAAGGATTACCCCGCCCTCGCCCGCTCCTCGGTCCTCGAATTTATCGCCCCAGGCGACCGGCTGGCGATCTTAAGGGTCGATGACCTCGATGTGATTTCAGTCCAATTAGAAAGCCGGCTGTCTCGTTTCGAGCCGCAGGTCACGAAGATCTTCAAAGACATTAAAGAAATCCCCCAGAACAAACGCAACGATACGGTGTCTGATTTTGTTGCCATCTTCGATCACGCGCGCCAGCAGATCGAGCTGAACGAAAAGGCCAATGGCTCCAAGGGCGCAAAGTACGTCCTGGTCTGCATCGCCGACGGTGTTCAAGACAAAAAGAGCAAACCGACCGAATCAAAAACCCAACGCGGTACTATCGCCGCCGACTATCGCATTCTGTTTGTCGGCATTCACAAAGGTGTGGAGGATGCTCTGACCAAAATGGCGGCGGAAGCGGGATTTACCGATCAAAAGAAAATCTTGCTCGTGCCCTTCGAGCACGCGGGCCAAGTCGATGTCGCGGCTTTCTTGGGCCGCTCGCGCAACCCGTCCGCGGTCAAGGCACTGGGCCAGGTTGGGCCAAACTAAAAAGATGTAAGGTTAACAAAACCGAGCTGCTAGGTTCATTGAAAACAGAGGGGGACTTTATGCAAAAACTGGTTGCGTTGACGTTGATGGGTTTAGGTGCGGCCGCCGCGTTCAACTACGGAAGCGAAACCTGGGATTCTTTCAACTGTGGCAAGCTCACCCGTGACGGTGAAGGCGGTTATGCGAAGATCTTGGCCGATCGCAGCAGCGCCGATGATGTTCTCTTCACCAACCCCAAGACGATCACGGCTTGCCGAGATCGCGCGATCGTGGCGGCAGCGCGGCAAGCGATCGCGGATAAAGACTTCAATCTCGCCATTAATTATCTAAACTCTTTGTCCAAGGACGCCGACGGTCGCGCCAAGGCAGAGGCGGCAACGCTAAGCGTGCGCCTCCCTGAAGTCCACATCAATTGGGTCACGGATCTGGTCGACAACGGCAAACTCGACACGGCGATCACGGAGCTTAAGAGCATGCGCAAGATGTACGTCAAAGAACAGGAGGTATTGTTGCGTGTCAAGGCGCTCGATGCCCGCGCGCGCATTCTCAAAGCCGAAGAAACCTTGAAGAAGGGACCAGTGACCGCCGTTCTGGTTTCACTGCGTGAACTGGATACCGAAATCCCGATCGAATACCGGCAAAGAGCCGAGACGCTCATCGACAGCACGGTCAAAGCTCCGGCTGAGGAATATTTCGCGAGAAAAGACTACCCTTCGCTGTTTCGCTGGCTTGCCGCCGCAAAAAAAGACGTAGCTCGCTTCCAATCGAAGGCAATGGAAAAAATCGAGGCTGGTTACATGGCGAAAGTCTTCGACGTTCCCGCCAACGTCGAGCTAAAAGATACCGCGGCAGCGCCACCCATCGTCGCTGTCGAGTCCTTGCAAAAGGCGGAACGTACGTCGTTAAAGATCTCTAACGATTCGGGCAAAAACATAGCCGTGCAGATCGTCGGACAGCAGCCCAAGCATAAGTTCGACATCCCGATTGCTGGAGAGAAGGAGATTATGTTGCCGTCAGGCGAGTACGTTCAACTGGTGGTTGGCGGGGACGGGGTCCGCCCCCATCTGGGAATTTTTAGGATCGAGGGCCACAGTTACCGGCAAATGTTCACCATGCGAAATCAGGAGACCGCCTCAGCCAAGACGCACGCTGTTCCTCCGCAGGGGAAAGTATTCGGTACGAGTGATAAGTGACTCGCGTAGGCGCTCCGCAAGCTGGAGATGTTTGTGGAACGTCAGACTCCCGAACGCTCTACGTGAGACCCTGAAGGTCCTCCCCCTCCAACCAACCGGATTTTCAACTTTGAACCTTGAACAATCGGCTTGACGCGGCTGGACCGATCATCTAAACCATTCGCATGCTCACTGCTTTTCGCTTATTGCTTATCGCCTTGGCAACGTTTCTCAGCAGCGCTTCGGTCGCGCAGGACAAGATTGTCATCGCCTATCCGAGCCGGAGCATCGCCTCCATCGATCTGTACATCGCCCAGGAGCGCGGCTTTTTTCGCCAGGAAAACCTCGCGGCCGATGTCGTCCAAGTGCGCGGCAATATCGCAGTCACGGCTCTGCTAAGCGGCGAAACCCACGCGATCAACAACGTCGGCACGTTGACCCGCGCCATGCAGCGCAGCGATCTGCCGACCAAAGTGGTCGCCCAGAGCCTCAAGAAAAATATGTTCTGGCTGGTGACCAAACCGGACATCAAGTCGCTCAGCGAAATGAAGGGCAAAATCTTCGGCATCACGACGTTCGGCGGCTCACAACACTCCTCTGCCAACCGCCATTTGCTAAAAGCCGGCCTCGATCCTGATAAAGACGTAACCGTCATCATCGGCGGCGACGTGCCGGCGCAGCTGCAAAGTTTATTGAGCGGCGTGATTCATTTAGCTGCGCTCTCACCGCCGACGGTTATTCTGGCGCGCGATAAGTTCAAGCTAAAATTACACGCCAATACGTTGGACGACGCGGCCAACCTGCAAAACGGCCTGGCGGTTTCGGAGAAACTGCTGCGCGAAAGGCGCGATCTGGTCAAGCGCATGCTGCGCGCCAGAGCGCGAGGCGCGCGCTACTTGTTTGAGAACGAGCGCGGCGCGGCCGAGGTTTTGGCCAAGTATTTGGGCGTCGACATGTCGGTGGCGCTCGAATCCTATCATTTGGCCAAACCCGCCTTCACCACCAACAGCATCCCGACTGACAAGGAAGTTGAAGAGTTCCTGCGCTCCGAGGCCGAGCTGCTGAAGCTGCCGCAGCCGGTGTCGCCGGCAAAGATTTATGATTTCAGTTTGCAGCGCGAAGTGAATCAGGAGTTAGGCATTAAGTAAGCAGTTACCTAAAAAGAGATCCGGCGGACCTGCGATCACTGGGTGGGCGTGATGGGGTCGGCAGCCTGCTGCCCGCAAATTTGAATTGCTAACGTTCTAAACGTTAGGTGTATTAACGTTGTGGACGTTAGGCAATTCAATGCCCTGCTCACGGAGGGTGAAGTCGATCGAGAGGACATGTGGCCACGCATCGTCGCCTACGAGTCAAAGGCGCATCCGTTTCGCTTCGAGTTTGGCCTTCGCGAACTGCCAATAGAGCCAGCCATACTGATGATCCGCGGCCCGCGCCAGTATGGAAAGAGCACTTGGCTCGACCTCGAACTTCGAAACACGATTCTAGATTTTGGCAAAGGTACCGCGGCTTACCTCAATGGCGACGCGATTTACCGAACCGACGACTTCTATTAAGCACTTGTCCAGCTAGCGAGTTCATTTGCAAAGAACGCCAAAGTTCGGCCCATCTTTATCGATGAGGTCACCGCCATCCCGGACTGGGAACGTGCCCTCAAGCGCGCGTGGGACGAAGGCCCACTGCGCAACATCCTCGTCGTAACGACGGGCTCCAAAGCACACGATCTTCGGAAAGGAAAAGAACGACTGCCCGGGCGAAAAGGCAAGCTTCCACAAACGGAATTTGTCTTCTTGCCGATTTCGTATCGACAGTTTTACGAGAACTGCGCCGAGGTATTCGGCGACAAGACGTGGATGGCCTATCTCCTGTCCGGCGGCGTGCCACTGGCGTGCAACGACATCTGCCAGTTCGAACAACTTCCAGAGTACTTTATCGAACTGATCCGGGACTGGGTGATCGGCGAATTAGTCTCCACCGGGCGCAGCCGTCTAGCGCTTGGACAGATTCTTACCACACTGTTTCGTTTTGCCGGAACGCCGGTGGGGGTTGCGAAGCTGGCCCGCGAAGCCGGACTTGCGAACAACACGGTTGCCAGTGGCTACATTGAACAGTTGTCTGATCTGATGTGCGTGGTTTCGCTGCTACCGCGCGATATGCACCGCAACATTGCGCTGTTTCGCAAGCCCGCCAAGTTTGCCTTTGTTAATCTCGCTGCAGCGATTGCGTTTTCTCCATTCAGACTCCGGCAGGTCCATGACTTTGAAACGCTGCCTTCGTCCGAGCAAGCAAAGCTGATGGAGTGGATGGTAGCTCAAGAATTGTTTCGCCGCGCCGCGCTTCGTCAGCCGCGATGGGAGGAAACCATCGGCTTCTGGCAATCGGCTGAGCATGAGATCGATTTCATCATCCCAGATACCGAGGAGATGATTGAAGTGAAATTGGGAACGGCTGGGCCAATGGATTTCACCTGGTTCCCAGGCATATTTCCCAAACGCCAGTTGACCGTTGTCTGTTCCACACCTTTTGAAACCGACCATGTTCGAGGAATCACTCTCCACGATTTCTTGATGGAGGGAACCGGCGCATCGGGACGTTTATGATCTTTGGTACGGGCGAAACTGTTGAGGGCCGACCCAAGATGGGCTTTACGACAATGGCATCATGCAGGCGGTGAACCGCGAGTACGGTGCTAAAGTTTTTCGAGGCGAGATCAAATAAATCTCAAACGTTCAGATCACCCCGTTCCCCCGAGTAACGCAACGCGTGTCCACGGTGTTTGCTTTTCCACAGCGTTTCTCCTACAACCCGGCACATGAAGATCGTCAGACTCTATACCGGCGCTGATAACGAATCCCATTTTGAAGATGTCGAAGTCGAACTGAAATCCGTCAAGCACATGATGGCATCGGCGCTCGAACCGGCCCATGGCATCATGTTTCGCACCGCGCCGGCGGACCATTACAGCACCTATCACTCTGCCCCCAACCGCCAGTACGTCATCACGCTTTCGGGCGCAGTCGAGATCGAAACCGGCGACGGCACGATCCGCCATTTCGGTCCGGGCGATGTGATGCTTGCGGAGGACACCACCGGCCATGGGCACATCACCAGAGTCGTCGGCGGCCAGCCGCGCCACTACGTTTTCATTCCGCTGAAGTAAGGATTTTCCATCAACCCCACAAGCGCGCCAGAGTCGCAGCGACGCGATCGTCTATCCGTCGCCATTGTCCCCTGCTCGAACTTGATGCCGTCGATGATGGTGGCGACGCTGGGCATCGCGCTGCCGGAGATTCGCCAGACTTTTTCGCTCTCGGAAGTCGCCGCTGGCAGTTTGTTCTCGGTGATGATGCTGATTGCGGCGCTCACCAGCAGCATCGCCGGCCGCTTGGCGGACCGCATCGGCCGCAAAACCGTGCTGATCACGGGCTTGAGCTTATTGGCCATCGGCTTCGCCGGCGCCGGCCTTTCCGAATATCATCTGCTCCACTTTTTGTGTCTCGGCGTTACCGGCATCGGCTACGGCTTCACGCCGCCGTCGCTCTACGCCATCATGTCGGACTTGCTGCCGCATCGCCGCGGCCTGGGCGCGAGTCTTGTCTCGGTGGCCTACGGCATCGGCGGCGCCATCGGCGCGATGCTGGCGAGCCGCATCACCGCCGCCTACGGCTGGCGCACGGCTTTTGTGTGCGTCGGCATCATCGCCGCGGCGGACATGCTGCTGCAGCTCATTTGGATTCGCGACAAACATGTTAAACAAACCGCCGCGCAAACCGGCTCGTTTCGCAGCGCCCTATCGTTTTCCATTCTCCTGCTCGCGCTCGCTGAATTCGTCGGCGGCTCGGTATTCTGGGCCTCGGCGGCGTGGACACCGACGCTCTTGCGCACCGACAAGGGACTCGACCTCAACCAAGCCGGCTGGATCATGGGCATCCTGAGCATCGCCAACATGTTCGGCTCGTTTTGTTTAGGAAATCTATCCGATAAATTCGGCCGCAAGCGCGTCGTCGCACTGAGCGCGTTCCCCGCCGCGCTCGCGGCGTTCATCGTTTTCTATTGGCTGCGCACACCGCTGGCGATTGCCATCGGCATCGCCATCTTCGGCATCATCAAAGCTTCAGTGCCGGCCCTCGTCGTCGCCCTCGCCCAGGAAACCGCCCCACCCGGCAACGCCGGCACCGCCAGCGGCATCATCATGTCGCTGCACTATTTCGCCGGCGTCGTCGCCCCGCTCATAGCCGCGCAAGTCATCGCCGGCACCGGCGATATTGTTCTGGCGATGATCCTGACGACGACTGTGCCGCTGATGATTTATGGCTTTCTAATCGGCGCGGTTCGCGAGCAGGGGCGATAGGGGGTTTTCACCACGAAGACGCGAAGAGCACGAAGTTCGGAAAAAGGGAATTCTGAAACCTTTGCGTCCTTTGCGCCTCTGCGCGAGATATTTTCTTATCCCAGCCACGACAACAGCAATACCAGCACCATTCCCACCAACATCCCCGTAACCGCGCTTTTGGTCTTGTAGGCAATCGCGATTGTCACCGCCAACGCGACGCCGCGGTAAAGTGCTCTGTCCGATTCGAAGCGCGCGCCGGACATAAACAGCGTGATCGAAATCAAACCGCAGAGCAGCGCGTAAGAAAGATAACGCAGCAGCCGATCCCAAGTTTCGGGGAAACTCTTGCCAACGAGAAACAACTGCGGCAGTGCCCGGAGTAGCAGTGCCGAGGCGCCGAGAATAAAGATCAGCTCTAGGCGCGAGAAAGCCATTTTTCCAAACCCCAACCAATGATCGCGACCAATGCCGCCGTCGCCAACCAACCCCAACCGGGGTTGAGCAACGCGCCGGGAATCGCAGTGACGATGCTGACGAAACAAATCAACGGCATTGTCTTGCCTTTCATCTCCGCTACCAATAGGCCGGCAAAGTATCCCGGCAGGATGAACTTGAGCGCCTCTTCGAACCCCGGCGGAAAACCCAACGCGACGGTGAAGCCAGCGGTTGTCCCCACGACCCAAACGGTGAACGCCGTCGCACCGATGCCGACGAAAAAACCAAGATTGCCGTAGCCATCTGCCACCGACGCGCCACCGCTCGCCTCGCGCTCTTTTTGGAATTGCAGATACGGAACGATGAAACTGCTCGCGCTAACAACATGCGAAGCGATTAACAGCGGCAAGCGTTTCACGCCGCGGAAAAACGGCGCCAACGCCGTGCTCATCGGCAAGAAACGCAAGTTCATCAGCAAACCCGCGATCAACACGGTGGCAGCCGATTTTCCCTCGGCCAGCGGCACCAGCACAGCAAACTGCGCCGGCCCAGAATAAACCCAAGCCGACATCAGGAAAACTTCTTGGAGGGTAAGGCCGTGGGATTGAGCCGCGATGCCCCAGGCAAGAGAAGAAGGAACGAACGCAATCCAGATCGGAATCGCCGCCTTGGCGCCCTGGGAAAATCGCGCGGAGAAAGACATCGCCTCAAAATCGGGGAAGGAACGCGGAGTATAAGCGTCGCCCCGCTTCACCTTCTCAACTAAACACCGGCTTGTCTTTCAGGTAGTGTTCACGCATCACCGCACGATAACGCTCCATGATGTCGCGGTTTAGTTCCAGCGGCGGCTTTTGATCGGGTGGCAGCAAAGGTTCGTAAACTGTGTCGCCGATTTCTTCTTTGAAGGTTTCTTTGGCCTTCGCGACCAGCTGCGGATCGATGAACAAATCCACTGCCGATGCCGCCATCGCTTTTGCGCCAGCCACTGCGCCTTTGTGGGCAATCGAAGTTGCCAGCGACACACCGGCCGACCAGTGGTGATACGACACACCGGGAATATTCGAGGGAAATGTAATTAAACCGGTCGGCACGACCCACGTCACTTCGCCGGAATCGTTGGCGGAGACCGCCTGCACGCATTCTTTTAACGGCGTGATCTTGGTCGGCATGCCGGTCGCGTTGACGTTCAACTTGTTTTGCAGCTCGCCCACCAAGCCTTGCTCGCCTTCGCTCCATTGCGGCATGCCGATCTGCTCGACGTTCGCTTGAATCACTTCCGCCAATGTCCGGTTCGCTCGCGTCGGCCACACCGCGCTGAGCACGTTAACGGAATAGGTCGTGTCGGTCATGATCGCCGCGCCTTGGGCGATACGCTTGGCTTTGTCGAACAGCGCGCGGGTCTTTTCCGCCGTCGCTTCGCGGAAAAACCACCAGATGGTTGCCTTGTTGGGAATGACATTGGGCTGATCGCCGCCATTGGTGATGACGCGGTGGCTGCGCTGCGTCGGTTCTAAATGCTCGCGCAGCTTGTCCCAACCTAAATCCATCAACACCACCGCGTCGAGCGCATCCTTCGCTTTCCACGGCGCCGTCGCCGCGTGGGCGCTCTGGCCTTTGAAGGTGAATTCAGCGGAGATCATGGCGTACTGGCGCAAGCCGTAGGTCGTGCCAAAGCCGACGCCGATGTGATCGTGCAGCGCGACGTCGACGTCTTTGAAATAGCCGTCGCGCACGAAATAGGGCCGGCTGACCACCTGTTCCTCCGCCGGCGCGCCGAAAACTTTCAGCGTGCCTTTGAGCCCGAACTCATCCATGGCTTTTTTGATCGCGAACGCCGCGCCGATCATTACGGCGCCGTTGACGTTGTGTCCTTCGGTATGGCCCGGCGCGCCGTCGACGATCGGCGTCGGTTCTGTCACTCCGGCTTTTTGCGAGCACGCGGGCGTCGCGTCGAACTCCGTATGCAGCGCCACCACGGGTTTGCCAGAACCGTAGGTCGCGACAAACCCGGTGGGCATGCCGGAAAGATTTCTTTCAATGGAGAAGCCAGCCTTCTGCAAAAGCTCCATCATGAGTCCGGACGTCTCGAACTCCTGCATGCCCAGCTCGGCGAAATAGAAGATGTTATCGCAGAGAAGCGCGATCGACTCGCTGTTGCGCTCGACTGTGTCGAAGACGAATTTCTTTTCTTTGTGGTCAGCCATGGGATCTCCAAAATGCACTCGGAGTTCTTCGACAGGCTCAGGACGAACGGACAAAAACAGACCTTAGCACAACCGCCACTCGTTCATGTGCTTGTTGAAGGATGCTCCCTTCGGTCAGCTCATCTCTTTCTGGGCAACAAAATATCTTTCAGCTTGGCCACCGTCGCCGGTTTGAGGTCGTAAAGACCCGTCAGTGTTCTCGTGACAGTCGGGCCGTCCACCGGGGCGACCTCGAGCTGCGCACGAGTTGCTTCGGCCAGCAGGTCCGGGTCTTTGAAGGCGCGCATGAACGCCCGCTGCAGCAATTCTAATCGGTCTTTTGCCATGCCGGGCGGCACAGTGAAAACAAATTGCGCGATATGGACATCGTCGGCGATCTTGAGCAGCTCGCGCGCTTCGTCGCTTTTGGCAAACTTGACCGCCACCGGAATATCTTTGTGTCGGGGGTTGGGTTTCATCATCCCCTGCACAATGGGCACGATCTTTTTGCTTTCGTAGGCGCTGCGCCACACCGAATCGACGGTTCCCCAGGAACCGCAATAGCCATCGACTTCACCCGACTCGACGGCCAAACGCGCGTCGGCGCCGCCCTTGTAGCCATCGATCACGTCCATCGGCAAATTGAGCGCCACTTTCAAAAGCTTGGGAACATCCGATGTGCTCGTCCCCGGACCGATGGTCGAAAGCTTCATCGGCCGTTTGGCATTCACCCAATCGTCGAAAGTCTTGACCCCGCTCTGTTGGTTGAACGTACAGACCGTGTCGTATTCTGCAGGTATACCCAGATAACCAACCTTGCGCCCATCGAACTGCACCGCTTCGTTCCCCATGATGTGCTGCAGAATCAACGGCGATGCCCAGGCACCGATGGTTAACCCATCGGGCTTCACCCGGTTATAGAGATGATTCGCCGCGATGATCCCAGCGGCACCGGTCATGTTCTCGACGATGCGCGTCGGATTGCCGGGCAGATAGCGGCCGATGTAGCGCGCCAGCACGCGCGCGTAAAGATCGAACGAGCCGCCGGGGGAGTAGCCAACGATAGTGGTTAGGGTTTTGTCCTTGTAGTCTTGGGCGCGAACGACGGATGCTGAGACAATGACAGTAAAAATCAGCAGCCCGTAGGAAAAGAGATTTCGCAGTTTCATATTCAGCTCTTTGCGCGTTTTGCGCTTTTTGCGGTCAATTCTTCATCCCCGTCCGACAAACGGGATCACTCTCTCCTCGCTCCGTTCAAGATAGCGCACAAAGGTATATTTATTCTCCGCCAAATCCGTCACCGGCCGCGGAATCTCACGGTGCATCAAACTCTCCTCGACTTTGCAGACGAAAAACGACAATTCGTTTTTACTCAGCGCTTCGATGCCCTGCGTTTTGAAGTCTGCGAAATCGCGAATCGTGTGCGCGTTAACGACACCGGCGCCTTTAGCCATCACCGCCAAATCGGTATTCCCGGCCGTCGCCGTCGGATAGCTGATGCGGCTGCCGCTGTAGACGCCGTTGTCGAAGACGTAGACGACCAAGTTCTTTGGCCGCAAGTTTCCTAGCGTCGCCAAATTGAACAACGACAACAGCACGCTGCCATCGGAATCCAACGCAATCACTTTACGATGCGGTAAAGCCAGGGCCAATCCGGTGGCCACGCCAATGGCGCAGCCCATCATGCCCACCAGCAAGTTGCCTTCATGCTTCGACAGATGCGACCACTCGATGCGCTGGCCGCTTTGCGAAGTCACGACCAGTTGATTGGTCATTTTGCTGGCGAGCAGTTGCAAACATTCGTAGCGAATCATTCGGAGAACTCCCCGGCGAACAGCAGCGCATAGGGCTGGCGCTGCGAGTTGGCCGCGCGCACCGCGTCTTTGATTCTGATTTCCAACTTGTCGCCGTCTTCGAGCACTTGATTCTGCAGACCAAGACCGTTCAGCACCGGAATCGAGTGACGCCCGATGGTGGCGTAGAGAAAACTGTTGCGCCAATCGGGCACGCCGCCGAGATAGGCGATCACCAAAAGAATCGGCACGCCGAGCTGATTGCCGACGGTCACCAACGGATAGCAGGCCGTGTAGATACCGGTGTTTTCCATGTACACGGCGGCCTGCTTGCCGCCCAGCGTCGCGCCAGCCGCTATGGTGATCGCCTCGGATTCGTTGGCGACGGCGATCAGCTCCAGTTCAGGATCGTCGCGAATCAGAGGAATGATCTGACTCAACCTAGTTTCCGGGAGATAAGTGACAAAGTTAATGCCGGCATCTTTGAGACTCTTGACGAGCCGTTTGGCAAGTTCGTCTTTCATAGATGGGAGTGCATTACCAGGTACGGAGCAGCGTAGCAACGGCGCGGGCGTGCAGCCGAGTCATAAAGGAAGGATTCACCACGAAGTGATTCATGTGCTGACGCACGCCAACGGATCATAAAAATTCGGTTCTCTCCCACGTTTTCGAGGGAGAGTTAGAGTGGGGACGTCTTGAAGCGTGTGCCCCCCACCCCAACCTTCCGCCGAGGCGGCGGAAGGGGCTATCGGTCACTGCCGGTAACCGGACCATGCTCTTTTCGCAGGAGGGCACGAAGATCACGAAGGCAACGTCGTGTCCTTCGTGCTCTTCGTGGTGAGTAAGCCGTGCAACACTTTCTCTGCCGTGATCGGCAAATCCCTAATCCGTACGCCCACCGCATCTTCCACAGCATTGGCAATCGCCGCGGCAGCGACCAGCACCGGCGGCTCGCCGATGCTCATGCCGCCGTAGGGTCCATTGCCCACCGGGAATTCTTCGATGACGGTCTTCAACGGCGGAATGTCACGAATCGACGGAATCTTGCTCTCGCCAAAGTTGGTCGTCACGACCTTGCCTTGTTCGATCACCAGCTGTTCCATCAGCGCATAACCGATCGCGGTCACCACGCCGCCATCGATCTGTCCCTGATGCATCAGCGGATTGATCACCGTGCCCGTGCTGTGCGTCGTCGTGAAATTTTTCAGAACGACCTGTCCGGTTTCAACATCGACCTCCACTTCCGCCACTTGCACGACCAGGGCGGCTTCGGGACCGTTTTCGAAGTTTTTGTAAGCACCCTCGAAGCGTACCGGCGCGCCGAGTTTTTGCACGATTTCGCGATAGGAGATCTGCTTGCCGCCAATGCCGCGTACTGCGCCGCTTCCCGTCAAAGTGAGATCATTCTTGCTCGCGCCAAGCATTTCGCTCGCAGCCTGCAAGAGTCTCTCCTTAACCTGCACCGCAGCGCCATGAGTCGAGTTGCCAAAAATCCGCGTCGCCCGGCTCGCCCCCACGCCAGTGTCAGCCGCAGCCCGGCTGGTGTCGAGAATCCGACACCCTACTTCTTCGATGGGGACCTGCAACTCATTCGCCGTAATCTGGCGCATCGAAGTGTAGGTGCCCGCGCCTTGATCGACCATCGCGGTCGAAACCGTGATGTGTCCTTCCATGTCCACTTCGACAAACGCGTGGCCCTCACCGCCGAGCGGCAGCCACTGCGCCAGCGCCAAGCCACGACCGACATTTTTTCGCTTCGGTTTGTTGTAGCCCGATGCGTTTAGCGCCACTGCTAAAGTCTCATCGCTCCTAATGTGCGGCACGACATGGCCGGTCGGTAAAGTATCGCCATCGTGCATCAAATTGATTTTGCGAAACGCAATCGGATCCATCCCCAAGTGGCCCGCCAGTTGGGTCATTTGGGATTCGTTGGCGAAAAAGCCCTGCGGCTCGCCCGGCGCGCGCATATGACCGCAGGGAATTTTGTTGGTGTAGACGATTTTTTCGTTGACGTAGACGTTGGGAATCTTATACGGCCCAGCGGCTTCCTTCGGCCCAACCAGATATCCCTGCGGCTTGAACGCCGCATAGGCGCCGCTGTCGTAGAGGTATTCCATCTTGTGCGCGACGAGGCGGCCGTCTTTTTTCACGCCGGTCTTTACTTTGACGATGGCCGCATGGCGCGGATTGCCGGCGATAAACTCCTCTGAATAATCCATCACCATCTTCACCGGGCGGCCGCTTTTCAGTGCCAACATGTAGCACACCGGCACGTCCATAAAATCGCCCTTGCCGCCAAAGCAACCACCGATGTAGCAAGGCCGCATGAGAAAATCTTCGGTGGTTTTCTTGAACGCGCTGGCCACTTGTTCGCGCAACGCGAATGGGACTTTTGAGCAGTGCCAGACATCGGCGCGGCCCTTCGAATCGATGGCAACAACACAGGAGTGCGGCTCGATGTAAGCCTGGTGCATTGGCTGCGTCGTAAAAGTGTTCTCGACGACCATGTCGGCGCTGCGAAAGCCCGCTTCGACGTCACCCTTAGTCCAGGTCATGTCGACGAAAACGTTGCTCGGCGTTTTGATCTCGTGCAAAAGGCCGCGATAGCTCTGCAGGTTGGGATGGAGCAAATTCGCGTCCGGCTGCGCCGCCGCGAACGGATCAAGCAACGGTTCCAACTCCTCATATTCGACGTCGATCAGCTCGCAAGCCGCCTCGGCGACTTCTTCGCTCTCCGCCGCGACCACGGCCACCTTCTCACCGACGAAACGCACGACTGCGTCAGGCAACACCGGCATGTCATAGATTTTGCGCCCGATAATCTGGCCCCTACAGTCCGCGCCCGTGACGATCGCATGCACGCCCGGCAGCACCGCGGCACTCCTCGTGTCGATGCGTTTGATGCGGCCGTAGGGAATCGGACTGCGCAGCGCTTTTGCCCACAGCATGTTGGGTAGCACAACGTCGGTTGCGTAGACGGCGGTGCCGGAAACTTTCTCGCGGCCTTCGGAACGGATTGTCGGAGTGCCGATGATTTTCTTTTTCATTTTTGGAGTTTCCGTATTCGATTCTCCCGAAAACCCGTCCGGAGTCCTTCGACGATCTCAGGACGAACGGAATCAGAAAACCTGCTCGTCAAAATCCGTTCATGCTGAACTTGTCGAAGCATTCTTCGGGTTTTTTCGGCAAAAGCTGTCGTCCAGATTAGGAAATGAAAGCACGGAGGGCTGTCGCAACCTCACGGGGAGCTAAACTTAAACTTAGTTCAACTCCCAGTAAGCAAATCCCATAGCGCAACCGACCCCAGTCTTGGTCCTGTAGAGCGGCGAGTATTCCACCAGCTTGCCGGGTCGATCGGCGGCGCCTTGGATGACGATCCAATTTAAAATCTCGGATGTGCCTTCGCGGAACACCGACGACGGCATGGCGCCCATGTAAGCGGTGTCGTTCGATTTGAGCGCCGTGAGGAATTTTTGATCGAGCCCTTCGTCGATCTTCGTGTGGCTTAAACCGCCCGATGCGGCGATGACGACGCGATCGTTGCTCGGATATTCGCGAATCAACTTCGCCAAGGTTTGACCAAAGAGCAGGCATCGTTTAGCCGACGGTGCCGGCGGATAATAAGTATTCACCATCACCGGGATGACCCGGCATTCGTTCTTCGGCACGAGAAACTTGAGCACGCGGGCAAACGCGTGGCCCAAACCGCCATCGTAGCGCGTCTTTTTCGAATAGGACGGATCGAAGCCCTGATCCATCAAACCGTGAACCAACGATTCGGCCATCTTGGCGTCGATGTTGTACTTGGTGCGGTTCTCCGACTTGGCTTGATTTAAGTAACGCAAGCTAAGGCTCGCTTCGGCGTCGGCGCCCATGAAAATCGTAAACGGCGGCATATTGTCGTCGACAAGATTTTCATGTTGATCGTCGCCGACGACGATTAGCACGTCGGGCTTGAGCGCTTCGATTTTCTGCCGGAGCTGCTCGATGGCGCTCATGCAGCCCTTCCACTTGGTCCACTTCACATCATCGGTCTCACCGGCGAGCTCCGGCTTGTCGGGGAGATTTTCCCGCTGGCGATTGTTCAATAAATGCCAGTGGCTCGGATCGAGCATCAATTGAGGCGCGTGGGACATGGCCACGCAGCCGACGAGATTTGCCATAAATAGTAGTTCCGCGTTTCGGGTTTCGTCTTGACTAAGTCGATCGGGCAAGGTCTCGCATTGGGTTTCAGGTTAACTGATCCGGGTTCCGGATCGAGTCTGAAGACCCAAAACTCGAAACCCGGAACCCGAAACGATTTTATTATGCGTGCGCCGTCTTCATGTCGGAGAGTTCCGGCACCCCCAGGTTCAGCTTGAACCAGCTCGCGCCGCTGTCGTCGCTGCCGAACAGGTCGCCGCTTCGTTGGGCGGCGTAGAGCCGGTCGGCATTGGCTGGATCGAAGGCGATACTCTCGACGAAACTTTGGCTTGCCTGCGAGACCGCACCGTCCAGTTTCTTCCAGGTTTTACCAGTGTCGGTAGATTGGATCAAGAAAGCTTGAGCGTCGCCGTTGCGTTTGCGCCATTGCCCCGGTTGGCCATTGGCCACCGCCGAATAAAGCACGTTGTGTTTGGTCGGATGCACAGCCAGCGGCACGGAGTATTCTTCTTTGAACTCCATCGCCATCGGCGCCCAACTCTTGCCGCCATCGGCGCTGCTGTAGAGCGCGCGGCCCGGCGCTTGAGCTTTGCGAGCGTCATGGCCGCCGGTGGCGATAAAAACTTTGTTGCCGTCGTCGGGATGGAGCACGATCGTGTGCACGTCGCAGTCAAGATTCTTATTGAGCAGCTCCCAGTTCTTGCCACCGTCGATGGTCTTCAACATGTAGCCCACTTGCAACGCGACGTACATGGTCTTCGGATCTTTAGGGTCGATGGTAATGTCGCGCACGTGCGGCTCCACCGCAGCGACGGGGTACGTGATCGTCGACACCCACGGAATATTCCACACCGAGTCGAGCCGCTCCCAGTTTTTGGCGCCATCGTGGGTGACAAACACGTCAATCGGTTCCGTGCCGGCATAGATCGTGTTGGGATCGTGCGGATCGAAAGTCAGGCAGCGCACTTTGCCCGGCCCGCGCTTGCCGTAACAAGGCTTCTTCCAGGTGGCACCAAAATCCTCGCTCATCCACACGCCGTCGCCGCGGGTGCCGGCGTAGACTTTGTTCGGCGCGTTGGGCGCCACCGCGACTTCCGGAATCTGCCAGTCTTTCAGCGCATGATACTCTTGTTTCCAATTGCGCCCATCTTCGCTTTTCAGTGTCACCACGCCTTCATCAGATGCGACATAAAGGATCGATGCCATAGTTTTACCCTTGAGCGTTTTGTTGCCTTCTACTTACTACAGGCCGTTGGCGCCGACAAGGCGCGGCGCTTCAGTAACCCAACTCTTTGTTGACCAGATTGTTCAGCGGCTCGTCCGCCAGAAAACGCCGCAGATTGTCTTTAAACACCGGCAAAACCGCCGGCCATTTTTGGCTGGTGATACCGGCGTTGCGCCGCGTACGATCACATTCGGCAAATTCCACAGCTCAGAGTCTTGCGGCAGCGGTTGCCGCGCGAAAGCGCATCACCCACGGTTCCCAGACCGACAATGCCCAGCGTCTTCCCTTCGACCTCGAAGGGGACAAGCCGCTGCCATTTTCTCTCGCGTTGCGCCTCGACTTGCGATTGCCATTGCGGATCGACGCCTTGATCGTCCGCTTGGCGAAGTTCGCAGCTGGAAAAGGGGGATACAGGGGGATTTGATTTTTTCACAGCCCCTCGTCCAGGCGGACAGACACGGGGGACTGCCCCTACCGTGCTTCGCGTTGACGGGCAAAAACCGGCGTGCTACGTCGTTCACTGAACATGAAAACCAAAACCAACTATCGCCGGGCGACAATCCAATATCGGCAATCCAAAATCCAAAATTCCAAGGTTGACGCCGACCTCACCAAAAAAGTTGCGCTCTCCTGCCAAATCCTCGCCAAGCTCGGTCAGTTCAAAGAGACCACGGGCCATGTGAGCGCGCGCAGCGCCGACGGCAAGAACATGTGGATTCGCGGCCGCGGCAAACAAGAAAGCGGGCTGCTGTTCACAAAACCCAGCGAAGTTGTCTTGGCGGATTTCAACGGCCAAAAGCTAAATCCTAAAATCGTTCTAAAAACCCCCAATGAGTCGGTGATTCACGGCGAAATTTACAAAGCGCGCCCCGACGTCGGCGGCATCGTCCACGCCCATCCGCCGTCCATCGTGCTGGCCAGTCAGGCGGGCATCGAGCTGCGGCCGATCTACGGCGGCTACGACCCGCGCGGCATGCGCATGGCGATTAAAGGGATTCCCGTCTATCAGAGCAGTCTGACGCTGCACAAGGTGGAGCATGTGCGCGAAATGATGGCCGTGATGGCCGACAACGACATCTGCATCCTGCGCGGCCACGGCGTGGTCGTCTGCGGCAGCAGCGTCGAGGATGCGACGATCAAAGCGATCAAGCTCGACGATCTGGCGAAATTCAATCTGCAAGCCGCGCTACTCGGCAAAGTCCCGGCGATCTCGCCGGAGGACCAACACCAATTTCTTACGCGCAAATCGACCGGCATGGGCGGCGGCGGCGCAGAAACGCTGTGGCGCTTCTACACAGAATGGCTGAAACGCACGTGATACGCGCGGTTCATTTTGGGCCACATCGCTTACAAACTGATCGCGCATCAAAGCATTACCTCGGTGCAAGGTTTAAAAGGCAAGATCATCGGCTCGAGGCGTACCGGTGCCGGCACCGACTCGCCCTGCAACGCCTGCTGCCCAAGCTCGGTTTAACACATATCGCAAGTATTTGAAGACCCCAAGATGCTCGACTCGATGCACAAAAACTATCTGCTCGGATCGATTCCGGCGCGGCCCTTTCCGATGGAAGAAGCGATCCAGAACGACATTGAAGACTTGAGCAACCAGTACCCTTATCTCAAAGGCAGAAAAGCCGGCGAGTTTCTCGATATCTCGCTCTTGAAGAGCATGGAAGACGAAGGGTTTTTCAAAAAGCTCTACGGCAAATAGGCTTGAAAGAATTCACACCACGATTGTTTCACTACGAGCTGCCGGGTGGTTGGACGGTGCTGGCCGGCGCCACCGACGCGGACAACGATTTCTTAAGCACGGAGTTGGCGGACGACAACGATTACTGGTTTCATGCTGACAGCGTGGCCGGCAGCCACGTCATTCTACGAGCTAAAGACAACGAAGAACCAAGCCGCGAGACCTTGCGCCAGGCAGCGGCAGTGGCGCTATACCACAGTAAGGCGCGCAACTCGGGGCTTGCGCCGGTGCACTGCACGCGGGCGCGCTTTGTAAAGAAGCCGCGCGGCGTCAAGACCGGAACCGTTCATGTGGCTAAAGGCGACGTCCTAAAAGTTCGTCCCGATATCAGTTTTGCCACGCGGATTACCGACTCCAAGTTGAAGCTCGCTGCAGCGCAAAAACACACGGACTGAATGCCATGCAAAGCCTGAAATTAGCCTACCGCGACGTCGACCGCCGGCCGGTGATTTTCGCCATTCGCGAGATGGCCAAGCGCCATTACGACCTAGATGTCAACGTGATCCGCATTCACCCTGAGCCGGAGTTTGAGGAGTCGCTCTTCAACGGCGCGTCCGATGTGATGATCGAACACTTGGAGTTAGTCTACGAACGAGCAAAGCAGGGACAAAAGATCACGTTTTTCTGCGCGCCAAGCAAAGGTGGCGATATGACTGTAAAGGCATCAACCCCATGTCTCTTTGGGATTTACACTGGGTAAAATAGCTCGATGACGAGGGCTTCGTCGACGCACTGTCACGCTGAGGCGCCGGCTCGCACCGATCGACAAAACCAAGTAAGTACAACTACTTATCACTGTGAATCGTGGTGCTTTCGCTTGATCAAGTAGCGCAAACCGATCGCGACTACAATGAGCACTCCGCCCAGTAGAATCAAGATGTAAGGTTCCGGTTGCATCGTAGGTGTCGCCGCTCCAAAAGTGGTTTCTGCAAAATCAAAGCCGTCAAGACGAGCAATAATACAGGAGTGATCTGCGAGGCGGTTGCATAGGATCTCCCAAGTTGCTGTCGTGGTCAGGTTTGTTTTGAGAAACCGCAATATAAGTTACGTATGTTTACTTAGTCAACCGATTGGCACCGACCATAACTCCGCTCTAAGGTTCCGCACCGACGGTCAACGGCACATACGTAGACGCGGATGCTGGGCGGCAGTTTGGGGCGGTATAATCGAGCGGGTGACCCGGCGACTGGTCAGCGCCGCTGTTCGT
>Ga0194132_10000465_pt1 | contig 83483 bp, 83 predicted proteins | sample TA2KigOf80mmetaG_FD_148612 | JGI IMG/M metagenome (GOLD analysis project Ga0194132, IMG submission 148612) | Freshwater microbial communities from Lake Tanganyika, Tanzania - TA2015054 Kigoma Offshore 80m | ecosystem: Environmental > Aquatic > Freshwater > Lake | place: Tanzania: Lake... | reverse complement strand
TGCCATTCGGCGGCGTCTGTTTCATCGGTCTCATCCTCATCCCCTTCAACGGTGACGATGAGCCGAAAATCCTCCGCTAGCCAAACACATCAATCTGTCTCAGGGGTGCTGACGGGGAACAATCAGTAGGTCACAGGTTCAAATCCTGTCGTCGGCACCAGTTTTTCCGAAAACCGACCACGAGCCGGGGACGAGCAAGGGCAGAAAACGGATTTACTGCGACGGCGTCATGAACATCAGTCTGGTCGGCGGCATGGTCCGTCTCGACCTCTTCACGCTCTCGCCGACCGAGAAAGACAAGAAGGGCGCGCCTGCGCCGACCTTCAGCCAGCAAGTCTTGATGCCCCCCTCCGGCTTCATGCAGGCGTTCAACGGCATGTCGCGGTTGATCCAGCAACTCTAGGACAAGGGCATGGTCCGCGAGGTCAAGCCGGCCGCCAAGGCCGACAAGGAAAAAGCCGCAAAATAGCGGCCACCGCCGGTCGTGCCAGGGCGGCGCAGGTGCGTTTGACGCCGTTCACGCAGCGCGCCTCGGTGCCGATCGCGGCCCGCGTTCTCAGCGTCTCGGCCGACCGCTTCACCAACGACCGCACTGGCGTCGGCAAGTACATCGCGCGGATCGAGTTGACCGAAGACCCCGCCGCGGTCCTGGGCGGCGCGACACTGCATCCGGGCACGCCGGCCGAAGTCATCATTGCCAGCGGCAGCCGCACCGCGCTCGAGTACGTCTTGAACCCGCTCAATCGAGCCTTCGCCGCGGCATGCGCGAAAACTGAGGCTGCCGTCCGGCGCCGAGCGTCTCGACGCTCGCCAATCCGCCTCGATTGGGCTTACATTTTCGGACGGCGCGTCGATCAAAGCGACCCGCGATTCCAATAGGGGAGGTTTCGTCCATGACTTCTTTGCAACGCGGCGCGTCCCGCCGCACGTTCCTGAAAGGCGCAGCCGCCACCGTTACTATTGTCGGCGCGGCGCCGTTCGTGATCGCCCGCGCCAAGGCGGCGGGCCCGCTCACCGTCAACACCTGGGGCGGCGCGTGGACGGCGGCCGAAACCGAAGCGTTCTTCAAGCCGTTCACGGCCAAGACCGGCATCGAGATCAAGACCGCGACGCCGGTGTCGTACGCCAAGCTCAAGGCCCAGGTCGACAGCCGCAACTTCGAGTGGGACGTTTCCAATGCCAACGCGACCGAGATCAAGCGCGCCAACGGCGAAGGCCTGATCGAGCCGCTCGACTGGAGCGTGCTCGACCGCAACAACCTCAAGGTTCCGGTCTACGAGAACGGCGTCGGCTCGATCGCGCTGGCCACGCTCATTCTTTACCGCACCGACAAGTTCCCGAACGGCGGACCGCAGAACTGGGCCGATTTTTGGAATGTCGACAAATTCCCGGGCAAACGCTCGCTCTACGACCGCTCATTCACGGCGCTCTCGTTCGGCCTGTTGGCCGACGGGGTCGCCACCGACAAGCTCTACCCGATGGACGTCGACCGCGCCTTCAAGAGCCTCGATCGAGTCAAGAAGCACATTCGGGTGTGGTGGAAACAGGGCAACCAGTCGCAGCAGCTCATTCAGGACGGCGAAGTCGACGTGATCGGCCTATGGTCGGGCCGCGCCTTCGACTCGATCGAGAAGAACAAGCTGCCGGGCGCGGTCGCGTGGAACGGCGCCGAGATCTACAACGCCTACTGGTACGCGCCCAAGGGTACACCGCGCAAGAAAGAGGCGATGCAGTTCATCGACTTCGTTTCGCAGGCGAAGCCGCTGGCCGATCTCTGCAAGATCCTGCCCTACGGCCCGCTCAACCCGGATTCGTTCCAGTATTTCAGCGAGGCCGAGGCCAAGCGCATGCCGACCTACCCGCCCAACCAGAAGGTCGGGTTCTTCCCCGACGCCGAGTGGCTGGGGCCGAACCTCGCCAAGATCAGCGAGCGTTTCGCCCAGTGGCTGGCGAGCTGAGGTTCGAACGCCGATCGGGAAAGCGCGGCGCTCTCAGCGGCGCCGCGCTCGTTTCTTGGCGGACTGGCGCGGTCGCTCGCCGAAGCCAGGGCGGTACTTGCCGGCGAGAAAATCGCCGATGCCCTCGCGCCGCCACGCGTCGCCCTGCCGTTGGACGAGCTCCATTTCCTTGGCGAGCGCGTAGTTCATCGCCGTGTCCCACGGCATCGCCAGCGAGTGGCGATAGGCGTCCTTGGTCGCTTTGAGCGCGTGCGGGTCCTTGGCGGCGAGTTCGCGCGCGATCGTCATGGTCTCCTGGCGCAGGCGGGCGCGCGGCACCGCTTGGTTGACGAGGCCGATCTCGGCAGCCCTGGCGCCGTCGAACGGGCGGCCCAAAAGCGCGTACCAGAGCGCGTCGCGCGGCCGCAGGAGGTCGGCGATCGCCTTGCTGACGGCGCCGGCCGGGAACACTTTGAAGTTGATTTCCGGAAGACCGAACGTCGCGTCGTCGGCAGCGAGCGCGAGGTCGCACCCTTCGACGATCGCGAACGCGCCGCCGAAACAGTATCCGTTGACCATGGCGATGGTGGGCTTGGGGTAGTATTTGAGCGTGCGGCCGCGCCACTCCATGACGGAGCGGTTCATGCGGTCGTACCCGGCCGGGTCGTCCTCGAGGTCGACGATCATTTCCTTGAGATCGAGGCCCGACGAGAACGCATCGCCGGCGCCGGTGATCACGAGGACGCGAACGCGGTCGTCGTAGCGGAGCGCTTCGAGCAGCGCGATCATCTCGCGGTTCATGGTCGGATTGATCGCGTTTTTCTTGCCGGGCCGGTTCAAGGTAACCACGGCAACCCCGGCGCGGCGTTCGAGCAGGATCGTTTTATAGGGCATCGTAAGGACCTTTCACCGTAGCCTTGGCGCGCCGCCCGCGACGTGACGGGTGGGCAAGGGGTGCGTGCAAGCCTGCGCTCAAATATCGAGCCCGGGCTTGTTGAACGTCCACCGCCACGGCCGGATCAGCGTGGTGTCGAACAGGCCGGCCCTGACGTAGGGGTCGCCCTGCGTGAACGCCACCGCTTCGGCGTAGCTCGCGGCTTCGATCACGAACATATTCCCGGTCGACATGCCATCGTCTTCGGTCACGGTCGGACCGGCGAACTTGATGCGGTCGCGGAACGCCTCGATGTAGGCGTGCTGGGCCGGCCGGTTGGCGAGGCGGACATCGTTCTTGCCGGGCTTGTCGATATTGACGATGAGATAGAGCATCGCGAACTCCGTGATCGACCAGAGTTGTCGCACAACTCTGCCTAGCGGGGCGAGTATGCACGCTCTTCAAACTCACCCTCGCAGAGGGGGGAAGGGTGGGGAGTGTCGCCGTGCTCCGACGGATCGGGTCGGCCCGCGTCAGGGCCGATTGGCGTCGCGTAGGCGCTGGTCGATCCGGTCGCGCTCGGAGCGGAGGTCGCGGAACCGGTCGTGGACGTCGCGCTCGCTCGACGGCGCGCGCTCGAGGTCGCGGATGCTCTGATCCAGGGTCGAGCGGTAGCGCTCGGCCTGGTAGCGCTCGGTCGCGAGCGCATCGCGCGGCCGGGGTTCGAGCAGGTCGCGCCGCAGCGGCGTCGTCGTCAGCGCCTCGCGCTGGACCGGGTTCAGCTCTTGGGCGAGGGGGGGTCGCGGCGAAAACGGCGCCGAGTACCGCAAACAGGAGCAGCCGTTTCGCCATCGCATCCTCGCCCGACGCCTGCCAGCGGCGTCGTATATTGACCTAAGGGGGATGGACCCGTCGTCCATCCCGCGTCCGCCGATGGGGCACGATGAGCGAAGCGCGGCTCAAGACGAAAATCTGGATTCAGGCGCAAGTCCGGATCTGCGATCTCAATGCGTTGCCAGTCGCGGTCGTGCACCGGGGCGACCCCGATGCGGGCACCGTCTTGCTCCGCCTGATCCGCGCCGCCGGCCGCTCGCTCCTACTGCGGCGCAGCTCATCGTTCGACGGCGCCGCCGGCTGGATGGTCGTCGCCGGTGCCGACGAGGTCGAGGCGGCGGCAGCCGACGCCTACATCGCCCGCGAACGCGCGCGCGATCGCGACTTGTGGGTGCTCGAAATCGAGGATATCGCCGGCCGTTACCCGCTCGACGCCCCGATCCTGCGCAAGCCGGGGGTGTAGCGCGCGGCGGCGGCCGAAATCTTTTATTAACCATACCCGGCCGAAAATGGCTGCGTCATGGACCTCGCGCAGACTCTGCAAACGGCGATCGTTTGCCAGAACGCCGGCGACTTCGCCGCGGCCGAGCGGCTCTACGCGCGCGTGCTCAAGCGCGAGCCCACGAACATCCAAGCGCTCGCCAACATGGGCAGCCTGCTCCAAGCACAGGGACACCTCGCGCGCGCGGTCGACTGCTACGGGTCGGTGGCGGCGCAGGTGCCGGCGGCCGCCGAGATTCGAAGCCGTCTCGGCGCCGCCCTGTTCACGCTGAATAGGCCCGCCGACGCCCGCCGCCACCTCGAAGCCGCGATCGCGCTGCGCCCGACCGATATCGACTCCCTCAACAATCTCGCCAGTACGTTGGTCGCGCTGGGCGATCTCGATGGCGCGCTCGGCTACTATCGTCGCGCGATCGCATTGCGCCCCGCCGATCCGACCCCGCACCTGAACTGCAGCCGGGTGCTGGTGGCGCTCAAGCGACGGCGCGAAGCCGCGGCGCTGCTCGGCGAGGCGCTGCCGCGCTACCCGGCCGATCTCGGCCTACGCCTCGCGCTGGGCGAAATACAGATCGAGGATGGCGAGTTCGACGGCGCGATTGCCACCTTGGAGGACGCCCCGCGAATCGCCCCGCAAGCGAGCGCTCCGCTCCTCTTCTTGGGCATCGCATTGACGCGCGCCGGCGCGATCGATCGGGCGCTCGCGGCCTTCGATCGTGCGCTCGCGCTCGCGCCGAACGACGCGGCGATCCACTATAACCGCGGCATCGCGCTCCGGCGCGTCGGTCCGCTCGACGAAGCCGAGGCCGCCGCCGCCCGCGCGGTCGCGCTCGATCCCGGTTCGGCGCCGGCGTTCGCGCTGCGCGCCGCCTTGCGTCGCGACCGCAACGACGATGCCGAAACAGACCGCTGCTACCGGCGCTCGCTTGAACTCGATCCCGACAATTCCGAGGTTCTCTACGACTATTGCGCGTTTCTGGAAACGCGAACCGCATACGAGGAGATCGCCGCGCTCGGCGACCGCGTCCTCGCCGGCGATCCCGATTCGGTCGTCGGCCTCACCATCAAGTCGATCGGATTGTCCGGCCTCGGCGAACCCGACCGCGCTTACGACACGCTCTACCGCGCGCTGCTGGCCGCGCCCGACAAGCCCGAGACGCTGAGCGCGATCGTCTCGATGTTGAACGCGCAGCAGCGGCTCGAAGAAACCGTCGCCGTCTACGAGAAACTGCTGACGGTTCGACCCGATCTCAAGAAAGCGCGCGCCGGGCTGCTCGACGCGCTGCTCTCGCTCTGCGACTGGCAACGCTACGAACAAGTCAGCCGTCAAGTCGTCGCCGACGTCGCGGCGCAGCTCGAGTCCGGACAGCCGCTGGCACTCGACGTCTTCAACTTGCAGGCACTGCCCGTCGATTATGCGTTCACCGCCGCCGCGGCAAGTCACGCCGCGCGCGCCATCGCGGACCAGCATCACGCCAAGCGTTTCGCGCCGTTGGTCCATGTCCGACCGCCCGGCGACCGGCTCCGCGTCGGTTACCTGTTGGGCTACACCTGGATTCATAGCCTGCCGATCGTGCTCAAGAACGTGATCGAGCGGCACGACCGCGATCGCTTCGAAATTTTTGGGTACTCGATCCAACCGCAGGGACCGCAGGAGTTCAGCCGCGCGTATCGCGCCGCGTTCGATCGCTTCGCCGACGTGTCGGTCAAGACCGCCGCCGCCAGCGCCGCCCGCATCCACGCCGGCGGTCTCGATCTCCTGATCGACGTTACTGGCCACACCGCCACCTCGTGCCTGCCGATCATGGCGTTCCGGCCGGCACCGGTGCAGGCGCACTTTCTCGGCTATTCGATCACCACCGGCGCCGATTACATCGACTATCTGATCACCGACCGCCGCTACATCCCGCCCGCGCTCGCGCCGCACTGCAGCGAAACCTTGGTCTACATGCCGGACACTTTCATGGCGACGGTCGAGGCGCCGAGCGAGGGTCCACTTCCGACCCGGACCGAGCTCGGACTGCCGGACGACGCGGTCGTGTTCTGCAACTTCAATCACCCGTGCAAGTTCGAGCCGGTCGTCTTCGGTGCATGGATGCGAATCTTGAAGGCGGTCCCCGGCAGCGTGCTGTGGGTCGGGCACTGGTTTCCACCGACCCAGCGCGACTTGCGCGAACACGCGCGCGCTCACGGCGTCGATCCCGACCGACTGGTGTTTGCGCCGATCGTGCCGCACGGCCGCCACCTAGCGCGGTTGGCGCACGCCGATCTGGCGCTCGACTGCCTCTACCACGGCGGCGGTGTCACCACGCTCGACACGCTGTGGGCTGGCGTGCCGGTGCTATCGGTCGCGGGCGCGACGCCCGCCGCCCGGCTCGGCGTTTCGCTCCTCGGCGCCTTCGACCTGCCCGAGCTCGCGGTTGCGTCGCTCGCCGACTACGAAACCCAGGCGATCGCGCTCGCCCACGATCGCGGCGCGCTCCTGGCGCTCAAAGCGACGGTCGCCCGGCACCGGCGGACGGCGCCGCTGTTCGATGCCGATCGCTACACCCGCCATCTCGAGCGGGCCTTCGCGGCGATGGTCGAACACAAACGCGCCGGCCGGCGCGAGCCGATCGACGTGCCTGCCGTCGCCCGGCGTTAGCGCGCGGCGTTCGCCGGTCCGGTCCGGCCGCCGGCTGCCGCCGGCAGGTCGGCGAGCCGGTTGGCCTGCACGGTGATGTCGAGATTGCCCCCGACCCGCTGACCGACCGCGGCGAAGTGATCGCCGTCGACGTTGCCGACGAGCTTGAGTTCGTTCATCGCGCTCCGCTTCGTCGTCGGCGCCGCTCGATCCTACCCGGGCATCCCGCCAGCGTGAAGGCGCGATGGCGCGGCGCGATCGTGCTTGCGTTTCGCCGCGACCTCGCCTACGCCCTCGGGCGGCCCATGCTGATCCTCGGCATCCATTCCGGCTATCACGACGCATGCGCGGCGCTGTTCGACGGTTACCGGCTGGTCGCCGCGGTCGCCCAGGAGCGGCTGACCCGAGTCAAGCTCGACGGCGGTCGGTTACCGCGCGAAGCGATCGCCGAGGTTCTCGGCAGCGCCGGCGCGGCCGCCGCCGACATCGAAGCAATCGCGCTCTCGCGCTCGGTTTACCCGCTCCGGTTCTACACCCACCTACCGCTCCGCCGCCGGCTCGGTCGCGCGATCAACCGAATCCGGGGCCGCGACAAGATGAAGAGCCTGGAGCGCGAATGCGTTCGCTATCGCCGCGCCGATTCCGGCGCGATGTTTGATGCGCGCGCGTTCCTCGCCGAGGCCGGGCTGCCGCCCGGAGCGGCGACCCACTTCTACAACCACCACCGCGCCCATGCGCTGGCGGCGCTGTTCCACACCGACTGGGACGACGCGCTGGTCTATACCGCCGACGGCGGCGGCGACAACGTGCAGTACAGCCACCGCGTGCTCAAGGACGGTCGGCTCGCGACGCTCGCCGGCGACGACGACGGGCTGGTGGCGCCGCTGCGGATCGATTCGCTCGGACTCGCCTACGGGTTCGCGACCCAGGCGCTCGGCTTCAAGATCAACCAGCACGAGGGCAAGCTCACCGGGCTTGCCGCGCTCGGCGAACCTTCGCTCGCCGCCGCGCTGGCCGGGCATTTCCGGGTCGATGCCGACGGTCGCATCGATTCCGACTTCGCCGACTTCGCGGCGATGCGCCGTTTCATCTTCGCGTGGGCGGATGGCCATCCGCGCGAAACGGTGGCGGCGTCGGTGCAGCGGGTGCTCGAGGATACGATCGAAACTGCCGTGCGCCGGCTGCTTGCCCTCCATGGCGTGCGCCGGCTTGCGCTCGCCGGCGGCGTGTTCGCCAACGTCAAGCTCAATCAGCGGCTCGCCGAAACGCTGCCGCTCGACGAGATCTTCGTCTACCCGGCGATGAGCGATCAGGGCCTCGCGGCTGGCGGTGTGCTCGACTATCTGCTCGCGCGCGACGGCCTCGCGACGTGGCTCGAGCAACGCTACCGACTCGAGCACCTCTACCTCGGCCGCGACCACGGCCCGGCGATCGACCACGTTCTCACCGGCAACGGCTGCCCGCGCGTAGCCACCGACACGGTGCGCGCCGCGGCCGAGCTGATCGATCAGGGCAAGATCGTCGCCCTTTTTACCCGCGGCATGGAATACGGACCCCGCGCACTCGGCGCCCGCTCGATCCTGGCGGCGCCGGTTGCAGCCGAGATCAACCACGATCTCAACCGACGCCTCGACCGTTCCGAGTTCATGCCGTTCGCGCCGGTGGTACGCGCGAGCGACGCCAGCCGCATCTTTGCGCTGCCGCCGGTATCGGCCTACGCGGCGCGGTTCATGACCATCACCTGCCAGGTCCGGCCCGAGTGGGCGTCCCGCATTCCGTCGGTCGTGCACGTCGACGGCACCGCGCGGCCGCAGGTGATCGAGCGCGAACCCAATCCGCTTTACCACGACATCGTGAGCGCCTACGCCGGGCGGAGCGGAATTCCGGTCCTGATCAACACCAGCTTCAACGTCCACGAAGAGCCCATCATCAACACGCCGGCCGAGTGTTGGACGGCGCTGCGCGACCGCCGGATCGACTTCGTCGCCACCGACGCCGGGGTTTACGGGCGACCGTGACCAATCGTCGGCGCGGCGCGGTTCGGTTATAGTCCGCCCCGGCCGCATGCGACGGCGAACGCGGGGAGGACCGCTTGATCGAACGCAAGGTCGAGATCAAGACCAAGAACGGGTCGATGAATACGTTCATCACTCATCCCGACGAGGGCGGGCCGTTCCCGGCGATCCTCTTTTACCAGGACGCCCCCGGAGTCCGCGAAGAGCTCTACGAGATGGCGCGCCGGCTCGGCACCGGCGGTTACTACGTGATCCTGCCCAATCTTTATTATCGGAAGGTCCGCGACATCGTGATCGACGGCAACCAAGCCGAGGTCGAAGGGACCTACGACTACACCAAGATGTTCGAGCTGATGCTGGCGACCTCGAACACGATGCCGGTCGAGGACACCCAGGCGCTGTTCGATCATATCGACCGCGAGCCGATGGTGAGGAAGGGGCCGGTCGGTGCGCTCGGCTATTGCATGGGCGGCCGCTTCGCGACCTGCGCCGCCGCCCGTTATCCCCGGATCGTCGCGACCGCCACCTATTGCGCGACCTGGATGGTGAACGACCGGCCCGATTCAGCCCATCTCGTCGTCGATAAGATCAAGGGCGAAATCTACTTCGCCGTCGCCGAGAAAGACGACTACTTTCCGCTCGAGCAGATCGAGGAACTCCGCCGCCGCATGGTAGCCGCCGGCGTCAAGCACCGGATCGAAACCTATCCCGGCACGCGCCATGCGTTCGCGTTCCGCGACCGCGACACCCACATGGTTGCGGCCGAAGAGCGTCACTGGGAGCGGATGTTCGCCCTCTTCAAACGCCACTTCGGGTAGGACCATGTCGGACCGGGACGGCCCCGAGGTCGATCGCATCGACCAGGTTTTCAGCGAAGCGCTGGCGACGCTACAGGCCGAAGGCGTCAATCAGCGCGTGTTCGGCGCCGCCCTGCTCGAACTCGGCGTGACCGCGCTCGCCCTGATCGGCGAGGGCGAAGCCCGCATCGTCGAACAGGCGCGTACCATCTACGCCCGGGTGGCGCCGCCGCCGCAACCGCGCTAGCCGCCGATGAGCGTCGCTTCCGACTCGCCCCTCGGTCTTTACCGGGCCAAGCGCAAGGCCGGGGAGCTCCGCCCCGATCCGGTCCAGGAGCTGGCGATCGAGAAATTGCAGGTCCTGCACGGCCGGCTCAAGCAGCACGGGCCGAAACGGGTGGCGCGTTGGCAGGAAATCCTCCGCCTCAAGCAGCGCGAGGAGCCGCCCAAGGGCCTTTACTTCGTGGGCGACGTCGGTCGCGGCAAGACCATGCTGATGGACCTCTTTTTTGAGACCGCGCCGGTGATGGCCAAGCGCCGCATCCACTTCCACGCCTTCATGCGCGATGCGCACGAGCGCATCAACCGCTTCCGCCGCGACTTCCGGCCCGGCACCGACCCGGTCGCGGCGACTGCCGACGAGATCGCGGAGCATTCCTGGCTCTTGTGTTTCGACGAAATGGAAGTCCGCGATGTCGCCGATGCGATGATCCTGAGCCGCCTGTTCACCGAGCTGTTCGAGCAGGGCGTGATCGTGGTGGCGACATCGAACCGGGCGCCGACCGAACTCTATCAGGGCGGACTCAACCGCGAGTTGTTTTTGCCCTTCATCGACGTCCTGGCCAAGCAAATGGACGTCTTCGAGCTCGACGGCCATACCGATTACCGTTTGAACCGCATCGTCGGAAAGCCGGTCTACCACGCGCCGCTCGGGCCCGAAGCGGGCGCGGCGTTGGACCAGGCGTTTCTGCAATTGACCGATGCCGAGCGCGGCGAACCCGATGAAATCGAGATCAAGGGCCGCAAGATCCCGGTGTCCGAGCAAGCCAAAGGGGTCGCCCGCTTCACGTTCCGCGAGCTCTGCGAGCAGCCGCTCGCCGCCGCCGACTACCTCGCGATCAGCGAACGCTTCCATACGATCGTGCTCGCGGAAATTCCCACGCTCACGCCCGAGAAGCGCAACGAGGCGCGCCGGCTCGCCAATTTGATCGACGTCCTTTACGACAATCGCATCAAGCTCGTGTGCTCGGCGGCGACGGCGCCGAAAGAGCTCTATACCCAGGGCGACGGCACCTTCGAATTCGCCCGCACCGCCTCGCGCCTGCTCGAGATGCAATCCGATTCCTACGTGTCGGCGCCGCATCCGGAACGATTTAACGCGGTTCGCTGAGACGCCGGCGCGCCCCGATTCGGGCTTGGTCGCGGTCGTCGACGGTGGGCGGCGAACGCCGAAATCGTCAGATTTTGCAAACGGTTTGCAAGTAAACGGCGGCCAACGAAGGATTGACACGTCCAGGCCCGGAGGCAATGCTACGCGTCTGAAAAGCGAAGCGAGCCCGATGCGTCAACGGGCCGCGCGACGGGCGATTGGAGCCTCAGAGCAGGGGGAAGACATGGCCGACAAGTTCAAGGTCGCCATCGTCGGGTCGGGACCGGCCGGCATGAGCGCGGCCGGGCGGGCCGCCGAAACCGGCGTTTCGCACGTTCTGCTCGAAAAAGCCGACCATCTGTCGGACACGATCTACAAGTACCAAAAAGGCAAGTTCGTCATGGCGACGCCGGACGTCCTGCCTTTGCGCAGCCCGATGTCGTTCCAGGCCGGCATCCGCGAAGACATTCTGCGCACCTGGGATGAACAGACCGCCGGCCACAAGGTCAACGTTCGCTTCAAGAACGAGGTGACCGCGATCAAGGGCCAGAAGGGCAAGTTCGAGCTAACCGTGCTCGGCGGTCCGGCGGTCGAAGCCGAGTACGTCGTCCTCTGCATCGGGTTGCAGGGCAATCTCCGCAAGGTCGAATGCACCGGCGCTGACCGGCCGTGGGTCCAGTACCAACTCGACGACCCCGACGCCTATTCCGAGGAAACCATCGTCGTCATCGGCGCCGGCGATGCCGCGATCGAGAACGCCGTCGCCCTGGCGCGGCAGAACAACGTCATCATCGTCAATCGCCGCGATGAGTTCGCCCGCGCCAAGCAGGGCAACTTGAACCTCATCATGGAGGCGATCGACAAGGGCGTGATCGAGTGCTTCTACAACTCCGAGCCCAAGGAGATCGGCGACAACTTTATCGTCCTCACCACCGCCGACGGCGAAGCCAAGGTCGAGTGCAACCGCGTCATCGCCCGCCTCGGCGCCGATCCGCCGCGCCGGTTCGTCGAATCGTGCGGCATCAAATTCCCGAGCAAGGACCGCGCCGCGCTGCCCGAGCTGTCCGGCAGTTACGAGTCGAACGTCCCCGGCCTTTATATCCTCGGCGCGCTCGGCGGCTATCCGCTGATCAAGCAGGCGATGAACCAGGGCTACGAAGTCATCGAGTTCATCGAGGGCCGCCCGGTCAAGCCGGCGGACGAGCCGCTGCTCGAAGCCAAATTCGCCAACATCAACGCGGGCGTCGACGAGACGCTGCAGCGCATCCGTCAGAACGTTCCGCTGCTCTCCAGCTTGACCACCCTGCAGTTGCGCGAGTTCATGATCGACTCGACGGTGCACACGCCGCCTCGCGGCGAGGTCGTTTTCGCGCGCAACGACTACACCAACAGTTTCTACTCGATCGTCCAGGGCAAGGTCGGGATTCAGGTCAATCCGGCCAACCCCGCCGAGATGATCGAGCTCAGCCAAGGCCAATTCTTTGGCGAAATGGGGCTGATTTCGGGCCGCCGGCGGACCGCGACCATCGTCGCCGCGTCCGACGATTGCGTCCTGATCGAAACGCCGCGCCGGTCGATGATCAAGCTCGTCAACTCGGTCGCCGCCGTGAAAAAGGTGCTCGACCAAACGGCGATGGGGCGGCAGATCCAGACCCAGCTCGCGCCCGAGGTGCCGACCGCCGAACTGCAAGAGGTGGTTGAAACCGCCAAGATCGAAAGCCATCCGGCCGGAACCGTGCTGTTCAACGAAGGCGACCAGGGCGATGCGATCTACCTGATTCGCCGCGGCTCGGTGACGGTGTCGCGCGCGATCGCCGGGCGCAACCTCGTGCTTTCGTACGTGCCGGCCGGCAACTATGTCGGCGAGATGGCGCTGCTGTCGCGGGCGCCGCGCTCGGCGACGATCAAGACCGCAGTCGCCACCGAGGTGGTCAAGCTCGACGGCGCCGCCTTCACCAAGGTGCTCGACAAGCATCCGAGCCTGCGCAAGAAACTTGAGAACAAGTACGAGCAGCGCATGGTCGAAAACGTGCGCATGGAGGAAGCGCCGGAGTCGGGCGGCCTGATCGAGTTCCTGGTCGCGCAGGGCGTCGGCGAAGCGACCGACGTGCTCCTGATCGACGAGTCGCTCTGCGTCCGCTGCGACAACTGCGAAAAAGCGTGCGCCGAGACGCACGGCGGCACCTCGCGCCTCGACCGCGAGGCCGGCCCGACCTTTGCTTCGATCCACGTCCCGACCAGTTGCCGCCACTGCGAGCATCCGCACTGCATGGCGGACTGCCCGGCCGACGCGATTCACCGCGCGCCCAACGGCGAGGTCTTCATCGACGACAAGTGCATCGGCTGCGGCAATTGCGAGCGCAATTGCCCCTACCAGGTGATCCACATGGCGGCCAAGCCGCCGGCCAAGCCGGGCTTATTGCAGTGGCTGCTGTTCGGGGCCGGGCCCGGTCCCGGCGAGGATCCCGGCGCCAAAAAGGTCAAGAGCGACTCGCCCAAGCTCGCGGTCAAGTGCGACATGTGCAAAGACCTGGCGGCGGGCCCGGCATGCGTGCGGGCGTGCCCGACCGGGGCGGCGATCCGGGTCAATCCGGAGCAGTTCTTCGCGATGACGATCCGCGGCTGAGGGCGCGGGCGGGTCGGGGGCGTAGGGTTCGAAACGGCGCGACGCGGCTTCAGTCCGCGACGGCGTGGGTAGGGGGGAATGCACGAGTCCGTTCTGGTTTATCGCCGGTTCCGCTACCTCAAGTGGGCGGTGACGCTCACCGTGGTGGCGTTGCTCGCCTATATTTTCCATTCGCCGTCCGAGCCTGCGAACGGCGGTACTTGGCTCGGCTACACCCTGGGCACGATCGGCGTCGGCCTGATCGTGTGGCTGGCTTGGTTCGGGATTCGCAAGCGCAGCTACGCCAACCCCGAGAGCAAACTTGAGGACTGGCTTTCGGCCCACATCTATCTCGGGCTGTCGCTGATCTTCGTCGCCACGCTGCACTCCGGATTTCAGTTCGGGTGGAACGTCCATACGCTGGCCTACGTGCTGATGATGCTGGTGATCGTGTCGGGTGCGTTCGGACTTTACGCCTACGTCCGTTATCCGAAGTTGATGACCGAGAACCGGCGCGGCGTGTCGCTCGATGCCATGATCGTCGAGATGGCCGAGATCGACCGTGAAACGCGCGAGCTCGCCGCCAAGCTCACCGACGAGATCCGCGATCTCGTGTTCGACGCGATCGAGAACACCCGGATCGGCGGCAGCGTCCGCCGCCAGCTCGAATCGGGCCGCTCCGGCCGCACCGTCGCCGCGATCGCGCGCATTCGCGAGATCATCCCGCTGCCATCGCGCGAGCAGACCGAGGACGGTCGACGCCTGATCTCGTTGCTGACGCGCAAGAACGAACTCGTGCTGCGGGCGCGGAACGACGTCATGTACAAGGCGATGATGGACATCTGGCTTTACGTCCACGTCCCGCTCACCTTCGCATTGCTGGCGTCGCTGATCGCTCACATCATCGCCGTCTTCTTCTACTGGTAGGGTGAACCCGTGCGCGTCCGCGTCAGCTACATAACCCGCCGAGCCAAGGGCGTTGCCAGCAAGGACGACGACCGCGGCGAAGACGTCCTGCGGATCGGGCGCGCCACCGACAGCGAAATCTATCTCGCCGATTCGCGCGTCAATCTCGAGCACGCTTCGCTCACGAATCGCGGCGGCGGGTTTTTCATCGAAGCGGTCGGTGCGGCCAACATCCGCCACAACGGCACGCCGCGATCGTCGGCGTCGTTGGCGGTCGGCGATACGGTTGCGATCGGGCCGTTCGATCTGGTCGTCGTCGCCCCGCCCGCGGGTATCGATTTTGCCGTCACGATCGAACTGGTCCGCGCCCAGGTCGACGAACTCGAAGCGCTCCGCAGCCGCGCCACCACGACGATCGCCGAAACCGGGTTGAGCAAGCGCCGGCTGGCGTGGGGTTTGTCGTTCGTCGTGCTGGTCCTGTTCTTGATCTTGCCGGTGCTTGGCTTCGTCGTGCCGGGCTTGAACGAGGCGACCCGCACTTGGCCGGTCGGCTTCGACACGTCCTGGGATTCCGGCACAGTTTCCGACTCGCATCGATTCTTCGCCAGGGACTGCAACGCCTGCCACCAAAAAGCCTTCGTCCAAGTCCGCGATGGCGCGTGCCTCGAATGCCACGCCGCGATCACGGGCCACGCTCCCTACGACGTCAAAGTGTCGGAATTGTCTGAGGAGCGTTGCGCGCATTGCCACAAGGAGCACAATCGCGAGGCGATCATCATCACGGCGCAGACCTTCTGCGCCGACTGCCACGTCGACCTCAAGAAGTTCAATTCGAAGACGACGATCGCCAACGTCGCCGACTTCGCGCGCGATCACCCTGAATTCCGCCCGACCGTCGTCAAGGATGCGCAGGCGAAGAAGTTCGAGCGCGTCGCCTTGACCGACAAGACCAATCTGGTCGAGCAGTCGAACTTGAAGTTCCCGCACGACAAGCACCTGGTCGAGCGCGGCGTGCGCGGCCCCGATGGCTTGCAGAAGCTGGATTGCGGCAATTGCCACGAGCCCGACCGCGGCGGCATCGGCATGCTACCGATCCAAATGACCAAGCACTGCGCCGATTGCCACCAGCTCACCTTCGATCCCAAGGCGCCCGAGCGCAAGCTCCCGCACGGCGACACCGCGGCCGCGGTCAGCACGATCCAGGACTTCTACGCGAGCCAGGCGCTGCGCGGCGGCTACCTCGACGACAGCGCCCCGGCCTCGGTGCGCCGCCGGGTCGGCCAGCCGCTGCGCGAGGAGGAAAAGAAAGAGGCGCTGGCGTGGGCCGAAGCCAAGGCCAAGCAACAAATGGAGGTCATCCTCGGCACCACGCTCTGCAAGACCTGCCACGTCGTCGATCCGCCGAGCGCGCAGAATCCGTCGTGGCAGGTGAAAACGCCTCACGTGGCGACGGTTTGGATGCCGAAGGGTATCTTCGTGCATGCCAAGCACCAGACCATCGACTGCGCCGGCTGCCACGATGCGCGCAAGTCGAGCCAGGCGACCGACGTGCTGATGCCGTCGATCGCGACGTGCCGGGACTGCCATGGCGGCGAGGACGATGCGCGCCTAGTCCCCTCGCCCTGCGTCATGTGCCACGTCTTCCACCGACCCGATCTCGGTCCGATGCGGCCGGACTTCAAGAAAACGCCCAAGATGGCGGGTGTTGGAAACTAGGGGTCGTTCGCCTAGACTAGATGAAAGCGGGTCCAGCGGCCTTCGGGCGTTTGGATATCGGGGGTTTTTGCGTACCAGGCGGGATTTCTACCGATGGTTGTAGGTCGACTACGCATGCTCGGCGCGGCGTCGGTGATCGCCTTGCTGGTGGCGTTACCGTCGTCCGGGTTCGGCCAGACCTTGAGCGCCTCCGGGACGGTGCTGAGCGGGATGACGGTGAATCCCGCCAGTGCCCAGATCACCTACAACGTCGACCTTGCCGGCGACGTGCCGACCGCGACCTACGTCATGGCGCATATGCCCGACGGCAAATCGCTTCAGCGCAATAATTTGGGCTATTGGCTGCCGTGGGGCGGCCAACTCGACACGCTGATCGACAACAAATTCGTCGCGACCGGCAATACGCTGACGTTCAAGATCGTAGACCAAGACATTCGCGATCGCATGTTTCCGATCCGGTTCGTGATCGCCTACCGGACCACGTCGGCGTTCAAATTCGGCGTGTTCGAAGTGTCGCCGCAGTAGCAGCCATGTCGACGCTCCGCGCCCTCGCTCTCTTTGCGTTCATCATCGGCGTTGCCGCTGCCGCCTCGGTTTCGCCGCAAGCCCAGCAGTCGCTGACCGCGGCCGAAGTCGGCCAGATCATCGCGCGCGCCGTCAACGAGGCGCAGGGGCGCGGCGCCCTGGCGACGATTGCGGTGGCCGACCGCGTCGGCAACGTCTTGGGCGTCTTCCAGATGACCGGCGCCGCCGCCAACTCGACCATTTCCTCAGGCCGCGGCGTTGCCGGCGGGCTCGAGAACGCCTCCGTGCCGAGCACGCTGGCGGCGATCGCCAAGGCGGTGACCGGCGCCTACCTCTCCTCGCGCGGCAACGCGTTCACGACCCGCACCGCGAGCCAGATCATCCAGCAGAACTTCAACGTCGGCGAAACCTTCCAACCCGGCGGGCCGCTGTTCGGGGTGCAGTTCAGCCAATTGCCCTGCTCGGACTTCTCGGTGCGGTTTTTCGACGGCGGCGCCGGCGGTCTCGTCAACGCGACCCTCGGGCCTAAGCGCTCGCCCTTGGGTCTCGCCGCCGACCCCGGCGGTCTGCCGCTCTACAAGGCCGGCGGCGACCTGGTCGGCGGCATCGGCGTCATATCCGATGGCCGCTACGGGCTCGATCCGGTCATCACCGACTTCGACATCGACAACGACGAACTGATCGCGATCGCCGGCCAGTCGGGGTTCGGCCCGCCTAACGAAATCCGCGCCAACTTCATCTCGGCCGGCGGCCGCACGCTCCGCTACACCGACCGCGGTCCCGAGGCGCTCGTGCGCAATCCGGCGACCGCGGCGACGTTCGCCGCGATCAACGGCGTCAACGGCAACCTCGCCAACGTCACCGGCTATTACACCGCGGCCGGCGGGCTCCTGGCCGGCCAACAGTATGGCGCCGCGGCGTCCGGGTACCGGCTCGAGGACGGCACGCTCTACGGCACGTTCCGAAACGGCAACCGCGCCATGATCCTGGTCGATGGCGCCAACGCCAACCGTTTCCCCCCGATCGCCGGCACCGACGGTCTCCTCACCGCCAACGAGGTGACGCAGATCATGATCGGCGCGCTCACCGTTGCCTACAACGGCCGCGCCCAGATCCGCCGTCCGCTGTCCGACAATATCCATGTGACGATCTCGATCGTCGATACCAATGGGCGGCTCTTGGCGATGGCGCGTACGTTCGACGGGCCGGTGTTCGGCACCGACGTGTCGCTGCAGAAGGCGCGCTCGGCGATGTTCTTCTCGAACGTCAACGCCGCGTCCGACTTGACCACCGCCGGTGCCGGCGCGCGGGTGACGCAGGCCCGCAACTTCTTCGGCCGCGCCACGCTCCTGGCCGACGGCATCGCCTGGGGCAACCGCTCGATCGGCAACATCCACCGGCCCTTCTACCCGGACGGCATCAACGGCAATCAAAACGGCCCCCTGAGCAACGCCGACAACGCGTGGAGCCCGTTCTCGGTCGGACTTCAACTCGAACTGGTCGTCAACAATCTCACCACCCACCTGGGTTTCGTCGCCGGCAACAACGCCGATACCGCGGCGCGCTGCACGGCACTGCCGATCCTGGCCGCGACCGGCTCGAATCGCCTCGCGAATGGGCTCCAGATTTTCGCCGGTGGCGTCCCGATCTATCGCGGCAATACCCAGGTCGGCGGCATCGGCATTTCGGGCGACGGCATCGATCAGGACGACATGATCGCGTTCTTGGGGCTCCACATCGGCGGCGTCAATCTCGCAACCGGTATCGGCAACGCGCCGCGCGGCATCCGCGCCGACAATCTGGCTGCGGCCGGGGTGAGGCTCCGCTACGTCAACTGCCCGTTCGCGCCGTTCATCGATTCCGCGGTCCAGAACGTATGCGCAGGCAAGTGACGCGCTCCGCCTCGCTCGCAGCCTTGGCCGCGATGCTGCTGCTCGCCGGTTCGCCGGCGTTCGCCGGCAAGGAGAGGATCGAGATCGACGAAACCGCCGGTGCGACGCTGGCGCAGGCGAGCGACGAGGATCGCCGCCGGCCCGGCCGCCCGACCCGCGAGCGCCAGGAATTGCCGGCGGTCGACGCCAGCCGGGTGCCGCCGCCGCAGCCGACGCTGCCGCGCGAGACCATTCCGGTACCCGATCGCTGGCGCATCGTCGAGGCGATCGGCGTCAACGCGCGCTGGTGGGACCCCTATAACCAGAACGTGCTCAAGGGCGACCGCCCGGTGTTCGACGACTGGTTCGTCAATTTGAGCCTGGTTTCCGATACGGTCTACGAGCCGCGCCGTTTTCCCAACCCGACCGGCATCCAGGCGACGACGCAGGCCGGTGCGATCGATCAGTTCGGCAAGAACCGCCAGACCGTCTTCAACGAGAACCTGATCGTGACCCTCTCGTTCATCAAGGGCAACACCGCCTATCAGCCGCCGGACTATGAAATCCGCATCGGCCCGGTCTTCAACTACAATAAGGTCAGCGTCGAGGAAGTCGGGCTTCTCTACGCCGATCCGGCCAAGGGCAAGACCCGCGGCGACCAGTTCGTCGGCTGGCAGGAACTGTTCCTCGACTACCATATCCGCAACGTCTCCGACCGCTTCGACTTCGATTCGATTCGGGTCGGCATTCAGCCGTTTCAGCTCGATTTCCGCGGCTTCCTTTTCCAGGACCTCCAGCTCGGTGCCCGCCTGTTCGGTAACCGCGACAACAATTTCTGGCAGTACAACGTCGGCTGGGCGCGCCGGATGGAGAAAGACACCAACAGCGGCCTGAACGACATCGGCGCCAAGCTGCGCGACGACGACATCTACTTCGTCAACTTGTTCCGCCAGGATTGGCCGGTGCTCGGGTTCACCAGCCAAGCCGTGGTCGCGCACAACGACAATCGCGAGAACGACCGCCGGCCGTTCTTCAACGAGAACGAGTTCCAGGAACGTCCGGCGCCGCTCGGCGACCAGCGGCCGCGAAAGTACCGCGTGACCTACGCGGGGTTGAACGGCGACGGCCATTTCGGCCGGCTCAACCTGACCGGCTCGCTCTACTATGCCTTCGGCAAGGACGACCACAACCAGTATGCCGGCGACGGCTCGAGCGCCGACATTCGCGCCTATTTCGCCGCCGCCGAAGTATCGTGGGACTTCAGCTGGGTTCGCGTGCGTGCCCAAGCCGCGTACGCCTCCGGCGACAACGACCCGACCGACGGCAAGGCCAGCGGCTTCTCGGCGATCTTCGAGAACCCACAGTTCGCCGGTGCCGACACCAGCTATTTCATACGTCAGCAGATCCCCTTCATCGGCGGCGGCGGCATCGCGCTCACGCCGCGCAACGGCATGCTCACCGATCTGCGCACCTCGAAGGAGCACGGCCAGTCGAACTTCATCAACCCCGGCCTGATCCTGTTGGGCGTCGGCACCGACTTCGATATCACGCCCGAGTTCCGTGTCTCGACCAACTTCAACCGGCTCTCGTTCGACACCACCGATTCGCTCGAATTCCTGCGCAACCAGAACGCGATCGATGACGAGATCGGCTATGACCTGTCGATCGCGCTGATCTATCGCCCGACTTTCATCCAGAACATCGTCGGGCGGCTGTCGGCGGCAGTGCTGGTGCCGGGCGACGGTTTCAGGGACATCTACCGTGCGCGAAACGACAGCGAGGATTTCTTCTATTCCGTGCTCGCCAACCTGATCTTGACCTACTAGGGATGACCGCGATGCGCTTCGTCATTGCCGCGACCGTCGCCCTGGGCGTGACCCTGGCGGGAGTGGGCTTCGCCTCTGAAGGCGAGAAGCCGCTCGACATCAAATACGTGACCGCGCCGCCGGCGCCGGCATCGCAAACCCAAGCCCAAGCCGACGCCAAGAGCGCCGGCTGCATGACCTGCCACACCGCGACCGACCAGAAGACGATGCACGCCAACCCGGCGATCGTGCTGGGCTGTACCGACTGCCACGGCGGCGACGCGGCGGTGCGCAAGCCGGAAGGATCGAAGTACGAGCGCACCTACAAGAAGGAAAAGGCCGCGCTTCACCATAAGCCGGGTGAAGAGGCCCACCACGGCGCAATCGACCCGTTGCTGTTCGGCGATGCTGCCTATGTCGGGGCGATGCAGAAGGCACACGTGATGCCGCGGATGCCCGAGACCTGGGGCTACCCGCGCAGCCGCAACCCCGAGGGCGGCTATACGCTTCTCAACAAGGAAAGCCCCGAGTATGTCCGCTTCGTCAATCCGTCCGACTACCGGATCGCCCGCGAAGCCTGCGGGGCCTGCCACCTGCCGATCATCCAGGCGGCCGAGCGGCACCTGATGTCGACCGGCGCCATGCTGTGGGGCGGCGGCGCGTATAACAACGGCATCCTGCCGTTCAAGAACTACATCGTCGGCGAGGCCTATACCCGTGACGGCCAGCCAGCCGCGATCACCAGCCCGGGCTACACCCCCGACATGAAGAAGTGGGGCATCATCGAGAAGCTGGTGCCGCTGCCCGCCTTCGAGACCATTCCGCCCGGCGACATCTTCCGCATCTTCGAGCGCGGCGGCCGCAACATCGTCACCCAATTCCCCGAGATCGGGTTGCCCAACTCGCTCGGCCAGATTCAGCGGCTCGAGGAGCCGGGCCGCCCCGACATCCGCCAGTCGATGCGCGGCCCCGGCACCGGCTTACGCATTGCCGTCCCGGTGCTCAACATCCACAAGACGCGCCTCAACGACCCGTTCATGTGGTTCATGGGAACCAACGACCAGCCCGGCGACTACCGGACCTCGGGCTGTGGCGGCTGCCACATCGTCTACGCCAACGACCGCGATCCGCGCCACTCCGGCCCCTATTCGATCTACGGCCACGAGGGCAAGACCCAGACCATCGACCCGACCATTCCCAAGGACGAGGAAGGCCATCCGATCCGGCACGAATTCTCGCGCCAGATCCCGACCGCGCAGTGCATCGTTTGCCACATGCACCAGCCCAACATCTTCGTGAACAGCTTCATGGGCTACACGATGTGGGATTACGAGTCGGACGCGCCCAACATGTGGCCGAAGCAGCAGAAATACCCGTCGAACGCCGAGATCCGGAAGATCAACGAACGCAATCCCGAGGAAGCGGCGATCCGCGGCCTGTGGGGCGACGTCGACTTCATGAAAAACGTCTGGACCGACGTCAATCCCAAGAACAAGGACACCCAGTTCGCCGATTACCACGGCCACGGCTGGAACTTCCGCGCCATCTATAAACGCGACCGCAAGGGCAACCTGCTGGACGCCGACGGCAAGATCGTCTCGAACGACGATCCGCAGAAATTCAAGAAGGCCGTGCACATGTCCTCGATCCACGTCGACAAGGGCATGCACTGCATCGACTGCCACTTCGCCCAGGATGCGCACGGCAACGGCTACATCCAGACCGAGGTCGCCAACGCGGTCGAGATCGATTGCGCCGACTGCCACGGCACGGTCGACAAATTGCCGACCTTGGTCACGAGCGGTCCGGCGGCGCTGCGTGGAGGCTACGACCTCTCGCTCATTCGCCTGGGCGACGGGCGACGGCGCTTCGAATGGCGCGGCGATACGCTGATCCAGCGCTCGGCGCTGTGGCCCAACCTCGAGTGGGAGATGAGCCTGGTCAAGCAGACCGTCGATCCCGACCACAAGGAGTACAACCCCAAGGCCGCGCGCGCCAAGTTGATGTCCAAGGATACCGCGTCCTTGAAGTGGGGCCCCGGCGTCGCCAGGGACGATCGCGCCCACAAGGATGACGAGATGCTGTGCTTCACCTGCCATCTCTCGTGGACCACGAGCTGCGCCGGCTGCCACCTGCCGATCCAGGCTAACTGGAAGACGGCGTCCCACAAGTACGAAGGCCGCGTGCTCCGGAACTATGCGACCTATAACCCGCAGGTCGCGCGCGACGACGTCTTCCACTTGGGCCGCCACCAGACCACCAAGGGCAACAAGGTCGCACCGGTCCGTTCGACCTCGGCATTAGTGCTGTCCTCGCAGAACATCAACCGCGAGCGCATCTACGTGCAGCAGCCGCCGATCGCGGCGCCCGGCTATTCGAGCCAGGCGTTCGCGCCGCACTTCCCGCACACCGAGCGGAAGACCGAGACCAAGACCTGCAACGACTGCCACTTGTCGATCGACGACGACAACAACGCGATCATGGCCAACACGCTCGCGATCGGCACCAACTTCCCAACCTTCGTCGGTTGGCACGCCTATGTCGGCGAGGAGGGCGGTATCGAGGCGATCAAGGTCACCGAGTTCGACGAACCGCAGGCAGTGATCGGCAGCTACCTCCATAAGTATGCCTACCCCGATTATTACCAGCAGCACTTGGATCGCGGCCGCGAGTTGGAGTTCGACTTTGCCGCGACCTCGCACCGCTCGAACCGGTCGGGGTGTCTCCAGCTCCGCGGCGAGTATCTCCACGTCGCCGAGGGCCGCTCGGGCTACCGCGTCTACGACGTCGCCTCGATCGGCAACAAGGGCATCTCCCAGCGGATCATCTCGGCGCCGTTCGGCCCCCTGGGCCACGACACCCACATCGCGAGCAAGAACGCGACCTGCGTCGCAGTGCCGGGCAACGCGCAGAACATACACGCCGCCCGTAACAAGGGCGACCTGATGCGGGTCGAGAACCAGGAGCAGCCGTTCCACCCGATCTACAACTACGTTTTCATCACCGACGCCGAGGAAGGGCTGATCGTCACCGACGTCAACACGTTGGCCGACGGCGAGCCGCGCAACAATTTCCTCACTCGCGCCCTCACCTGGAACGAGAACGGCATCCTGAAGGGCGCCCGCCACATCACCATGGCCGGCTACTACACCTACATCGTCGCTGACGCCGGCCTCGTCGTCCTCAACCTCGACGATCCATTGAAGCCCAAGATCGAGGGCGTGCTGCCGCTTCGGAACGGCACCTCGACCGCGCTGCAGTTCCGCTACTTGTTTGCTACCGATGCCGAGGGATTCAAGGTGTTCGACGTGAGCAACATGGCGAAACCCGCGGCGGTTCCCGAGGCGACAATTCCGCTCAAAGGTGCGAACCGCGTTTGGCCGGTCCGCACCTACGCCTATGTAGCGGCCGGCGCCGAAGGCTTGGTCATCATCGATATCGAGAAACCGCGCAAACCAACGGTCTACATGAAGTTCACGGCCGGTGGCGCGATCAGCGACGCGCGCGACGTAACGGTCGGTGCGACCAATGCGTCGCTGTTCGCTTACGTCGCCGACGGCCGGAACGGGCTCAAGGTGATCCAGCTGTTCTCGCCCGAGACGCAGCCCAATTTCTACGGCTTCAGCCCCGAGGTGAAGCCCGAGCTCATTGCCTGGCGCAAGACGCGCTGGCCGGCGCTCTCGCTCTCCAAGGGCCTCGAGCGCGACCGCGCGGTCGACGAAACCGGCGGCCAGATCGCGGTGTTCGGACGGCTCGGATCGCGGCCTTTCACGAAAAAAGAGATGGAAAAGTTCTATCTCGACGCGCAGGGGCGGCCGTGGTTCACCCACGAGGAAATCCGCCCGCGCGAGTTCGTGCCGGCGAAACCGGGCGAGCGCAAGTCGGCCGCCGCCAATTAGACCGAGCCGGGGCCGACGCGCGGGTATGGCGGCCCCCTCGCTCCTCCGTGGCACGACGATCCTTTTCGTCGCCAATGAGGCGTATTTCTTTTTTTCGCACCGTATTCAGATCGCGCGCGCCGCGATCGCCGAAGGCGCGCGCGTGCATTTGGCCGCGCCGACCGATCACGTTTGGGCGCCCGCGTCGTTCGACATCGCCGTCCTCGAGCGCGAGGGAATCCGCTTTCACCCGCTCCCCGTTTCGCGCCGCGGCCGCAATCCGTTCGAGGAGTTGAGAACGCTGTTCGCGATGACGCGGCTCTTTCGCGCCATCAAGCCCGACCTCCTGCACCTTCTCACCATCAAGCCGATCCTCTATGGCGGCGTGCTGGCGCGCTTGCTGGCGGTGCCTGCGGTGGTGATGGCATTCACCGGATTGGGCCATGTGTTCGCCGGGCGCGAGCCGAGCTTGGCGTTGATACGGCCGTTCGTTCTCGCGCTGCTCCGGATCGGGCTTGGCCATCCGAACGTGCGGGCTATTTTCCAGAACCGCGGCGATTTCGAGACCATCGTCAGCGCGGCCGGATTCCCGCGCGGGATGGCAACGGTGATCCCGGGCGCCGGGGTCGAGCTCGATCGCTTTCATCCGCGCCCCGCGGCGGCGGGCGTCCCTTTGGCGCTGCTGGCGGCACGGCTGATCTGGGACAAGGGCATCGCCGAGTTCGTCGAGGCGGCGCGAATCGCGCGCCGGCGCGGTGCCGAAGTCCGCTTCGTATTGGTCGGCGATACGCACCCGAGCAACCCGCGCGCGGTGCCCGAGGCGCAGTTGCGGGCCTGGGCGGCGGAGGGGGCGGTCGAATGGTGGGGCCGGCGCGACGATATGGACGAGGTCCTGGCCGCGGCCGCGGTCGTCTGCCTGCCCTCGACCTACGGCGAAGGCGTGCCCAAGGTCCTGCTCGAAGCGCTTGCTGCTGGCCGCGCCGTCGTGGCGACCGACATTCCCGGATGCCGCGAAGTCATCGTCGATGAAGAGAACGGCCTCCTGGTCGCGCCGGGCGATCCGGAAGCGCTGGCGGCGGCGGTGATCGCGCTCGCTGGCGACCCGGCGCGTCGCGCGCGGCTCGGCGCGGCTGGCCGGCGCATGGCCGAAGCGCGCCTGGGGGTCGCGGCCATCGCTCAAGCGACGCTTACCGTTTACCGCGACGTGCTCGCGCCCGGTACCCCGTGATCGCGGCCCAAGAAGAAGGGCGCGCGCTGTGGGCGCGCCCTGTTGCCTTGGTGTCAGGAGAGAGAGACTACGGCTACGAGCGCGGGATCGTTTCGTTGAGTTTCTTCATCGCCGCGACGAACGCTTCGGGACGATAGGCCTCGTCCTTCGCGGTGGCGTTGTAGGCTTCGTTCAAGGCGTCGTTCATGCGTTTGAATTGGGCATCGTTGACGAGCCCGGTGTTCTTCATCGCATTCAAGATCGCCGCCAGCGCCATGGTCGCCTGCTCGGCGGTGGCGTAGTCGACGAACTCGCCCTTGATGCCTTCTTGGATCACCCCGTTCAAGAGCGCTTCGACATCCTTGCGTTCGAAATTGTGCTTGGCGAAGCGGTCGACCAGCCCGCCGACCAGGGTCCGCATCTCCTTGGCGGCGTCGGTAGTCTGCTGCGGCCCCTGGGTCGAGGCCTGGTGCAGCCGGATCGTGAGCTCGCGGAGCTTGGTGCCCGAGGCCGGGTCGATGTGGCTGGCGACGATCCGCAACATGATCATGTTGGAGTCGTTCAGGCGCACGATGCCCGGCCCGAGCTTGGCGCTTTCGCGCGGCTGCCAGCGCACGTTCGACATCGGGTGATGGCAGGCGTGGCAATCGAACAGCACGAGTTCGGGGAAGATGCCGTCGCGGCTCCGGGTCGGCGAGGTCAAAGCGTCCAGCAGGTCGCGGAGCTGGATCGCCTGGCCGATCGCCCAGGTCTGGACGCCGTTCCAGACTTTCTTGCGCTTGCGGTAGTCGGCGTCGACGACGAAGTGCGCCGGCTGAATCGTGGTGAAGGTGTCGAGCTCGAAGCTCATGCGTGGATGGCCGGCACCCATGATGCGGTGGGTGACGAACTTGGTCTCGTTGCCGAAGTGGCACGACAAGCAGAGCTCGGCGCGCTTGACGGGGTCGGTGGTCGGATACATGCCGAGCTTGACGTTTTCGTCGTGGGTCGAGGTGCCGGAGACGTGGAGCCCGAGCCAGCGCACGGCGCCGCCGTGGCAGGCTTCGCAGCCGACGCCGTCGGAGACCTGGAACGTGCGCCCACGCGCCTCTTGCGCCGGGTAGTCGGCGTGGCAGTCGAGGCAGACTTTGGCAGTATGGGCGTTAGGGAGCCCCAAATTAGCCGCGATCCGCTTCGATTTTTCGTTGTGCAGGACCTCGTAGGCCTTGGCGTGCTTGTCCTGGCGGGTCCAGGTCACGTACTCGTTCTGCAGGACGTTCGAGTCCTTCCACGGCGTCACCGCACCGTGGCAGGTCGAACCGGCGCAGCTCGCGACCCCCAAATGGACATCCTTGCTCTGGGAGGGAAGTTGTTGCGCGCTCGCGGCGGCCGCCAGCAACAGCACCCCGACACCTGCGATCGACAGCCAGCGCAGGGCCTTGCGAATCGAATAACCCATGGTATCCCCCCAGCGTTTCGGCGCCTCCAGGCGCTCTCGGCTTCCATTACTATGCCGTGGCTCGGTCCAATGGAAAAGCCTTAACTCGCTGTGCTCGAAACGCCGTTGCAATCGATTCTCGTTACGCTGGCCGGCCCCGTTTTCGGAAGTTTTGCCGCGACCCTCGCCCACCGCATCGCGGCGGGCGGCAGCCCCTGGAGCGGACGCTCGCGGTGCGCGGCGTGCGGCCACGTCCTGGGGGTCAGGGACTTGATTCCGATCGCGAGCTGGCTCGTGCTCGGCGGCCGCTGCCGCTACTGCCGGAGCGCCATCGGTCGGTTCGAGCCGGCCGTCGAAGCGCTGGCGCTCGCCATCGCGATCATGGCCGTGGCTCGCTTCGGGGGCGGCCAAGTCTGGCTCGCCGCCGGGCTCGGCTGGGCCTTGCTGGCGCTCGCTGCGGCCGATGCCCGCGCCATGGTCCTCCCCGACCCTATAACGCTGCCCCTGGCGCTCGCCGGGTTCGCCGCGACCGCGTGGTTGGCGCCGGAGCGGCTCGCGAGCCACGCCCTCGCTGCCGGCGGGGCGTTTGCGCTGTTCCTGGCGATCCGGCTCGGGTACCGCCGCTTCCGCGGCCGCGAGGGCTTGGGCCTCGGCGACGCCAAGCTGATGGCCGCGGCCGGAGCATGGCTCGGCCCGGAGCCGCTGGCGACCGTCGTCCTCGCCGCGGCGCTCGCCGCGCTCGCCGTGACCGGTCTCCGCCAATGGCGGGAGCAGCGGATCGATCTCGCGGCGCCGATCCCGTTCGGCGCCTATCTGGCACCGGCGATCTGGCTCGTTTGGATCGCGGATCCGGGGGGCATGTTCTAGAGCTGTTCGCCCGCGTGGCGCCGCGGCGCCCGCCCGCGTATGATAGCCGGGCGACCTAACCCACGGAAAAAGCACACTCATCCGCCGGTGACCCGCGACCTCGCCGATATTCTGATCGATTCCGGGAAACTCGATTCGCTGGCGCTCGACCGCGCCCAAAGTTTGGGCCGTTCGACCGGCGAGCGGTTGGATCTGGTGTTGACGCGGCTCGGGCTCGTTTCCGAGGAGGACATGGCGCGTGCGCTGGCTGAACACCTTGGCGCCCCGCTCGCCCGCACCGAGCACTATCCCGACAACCCGGTCCTGGTCGGCCGGGTTACCCCCCGTTTCTTGAAAGAAGCGCGGATCCTGCCGCTCGAAGAGCGCGACGCCTCGCTCGCGCTGGCGATGGCCGACCCGCTCGATCGCTATGCGCTGGATGCGATGGCACTCCTGGTTGGCAAGCAGGTCGAAGCGTGGGTCGCGATCCCGGCCGAACTCGAACGGATGCTGGCCCGCCTCTACGGCGATGGCAGCGAGGCGCGCGCCGCGGCCGGGTCGGACGCCGATACCCGCGACCATTATGCGGCCGATGCCGCGCGCCTTCGCGACCGCGCGAGCGATGCGCCGGTGATCCGGATCGTGGATGCCTTGATCGAAGAAGCGACCGAAGCGCGCGCCTCCGACATCCACCTCGAGCCGCTGGTCGACCGGCTGCGCATCCGGTTCCGGATCGATGGGGTCTTGCGCGAGCAGGCGCCGCCTCCGGCAAGCCTGCGCGCCGCCATCGTCAATCGCATCAAGGTGATGGCGGGCCTCAACACCGCCGAGCGACGGCTCGCGCAGGACGGCCGCATCCGCACCAGCGTCCGCGGCCGCGAGCTCGACGTCCGAGTCTCGATCATTCCGGTCCAATACGGCGAAAGCGTCGTGCTGCGCCTGCTCGACAAATCGCGCGGCCCGCTCGATTTCGAGCGGTTGGGATTCGCCCCGGCGCTGGCCGCGCGCCTGACCGACGTGCTGCAGCTTGCGCACGGGCTCGTCCTGGTGACCGGTCCGGTCGGCAGCGGCAAGACGACGACGCTCTATGCCGGACTGAAACGCTTGAACGCGACCGAGCGCAAGATCGTCACCGCCGAAGATCCGATCGAGTACGAATTTCCCGGGATCAATCAGATTCAGGTCAAGCCGCAAATCGGCCTTGCCTTCGCCGACGTGCTTCGCGCGACCCTCCGCCACGATCCCGACGTCCTCATGATCGGCGAAATCCGCGACCGCGAGACCGCCGAGATCAGCGTTCAAGCGGCTTTGACCGGCCACCTCGTGCTGACGACGCTGCACACCAACGACGCCGCGAGCGCGGTCACCCGCCTGCTCGACATGGGGATCGAGAGCTTCCTGTTGGCGTCGGTCCTGCGCGCGGTGGTGGCGCAGCGGCTGGTGCGAACGCTGTGCTCGGCCTGCCGCGCGCCGTATACGCCCGCGCGCGATGAACTCGCTTTTGCTGGCCTTGCCGCCGATCCCGCCGGTGCGGCGCCGGTATTCTACCGCGCGGTCGGCTGCCCGGCGTGCGGCGGCACCGGGTATGTCGGCCGCACCGTGATCGCCGAGATGCTCGCAGTCGATGAGGCGGTACGGACGCTCATCATGGAGCGCGCCGATTGGCATACCATCGCCCGCGCGGTCGGCGCCGGCGGCATGCGGACGCTGGCTGCCGACGGCTTCGCCAAGGTCGCGGCCGGTGCCACCACGGTGGCCGAGGTCATGCGCGTGTCGCGGGCGGTCTAGGTGCCGCGTTTTCGCTACAAGGCGGCCGCGCCGAGCGGCGAAACGGCCGAAGGCGAGGTCGAGGCCGCGAACGAAGCGGCGGTCGTCGCGCTGCTGCGCGCCGGCGACCGCTTGCCGATCCAGATCGTGCCGATCGCGGCGGCGCGCCCGCGGCGCGACTTTCTCCAGCGCGTGCGCGCGGTTCTGGGACGGCCCATTTTAACCAAGGATGTGATCGCGCCCCGCGATCTCGCCGCTTTCGCGGCCGAGGCCGCGGCCCTGCTCGATGCCGGTCTCGCGCTCGATCGTGTCCTCGGCGTCATCGCGGCGGCGGCGGCGACGCCGACCGTGAAGTCCCTCGCGATCCGCCTCGCCGAGCGCCTCCGGCGCGGGCAGCCGTTCTCGGCCGCGCTCGAAGCCGAAGGCGCGGCGCTCCCGACCTTGATCGTCGCACTGGTGCGGGCCGGCGAGGCGGGCGGCGCCCTTCCCCGCGTGCTCGAGCAGTACGCCGCCTATGCGAGCCGAGCCGAGGAAGTCAAAGAGAGCGTGCGCTCGGCCCTGACCTATCCCTTGATCGTGCTCGCCGCGGCGGCCGCGTCGGTCGGGCTGCTATTGGTCTTCGTCGTGCCCGAGTTCGAGCTCTTGTTCCGCGAGTCGGGGCGCCCGCTTCCGCTCGAAACCCGGCTGGTCATGGGGGCGGCCGGACTGGTGCGCGAATACGGCTGGCTCTTGCTCGCCGCGCTGGTCGCGGCGGCGGTCGCGTTCGCGGCCGCGCTCGAAGAGCCTGTGTTTGCCGCCCGCGTCCATCGCGCGTGGCTGCGAGCCCCGCTGTTCGGGCCGCTCGCGCTGCGCTTCGAGGTCGAGCGCTTCGCGCGCGGTCTGGCCCTTCTGGTGGGCGGCGGTACGCCGCTCGCGACCGCGCTGCCGCTCGCGACCGAGGCCGTGAAGAACCGGGCGCTGGCCGCGGCTTTCGGCGCGGTCGCTGCCCGCGTGCGCGAAGGCGCGAGTTTCGCGGCCGCAGTCCGCGCCGAGCCGTTGCTGCCGATCCGGCTCATCGAACTCGCCAGCATCTCCGACGAGACCGGCCGTATCGACGTTGTGATGCAGCGGGTCGCCGACCTTTACCGCCAGGACGTCGCCCGCGCTTTGAAACGAATGACGGCGTTGCTCGAGCCGGCGTTGGTGCTGGTCCTCGGCGCGATCGTCGCCGTGCTTGTGGTTTCGATCTTCTCGGCTATCGTCGGGCTCAATGCGCTCGCGGTTTGACCGTTCCCGCCGCCGCCGTTCCCGATCGGACGACGGCTACACGCTGCTCGAACTCCTGGTCGTGCTGGTGATCCTGGGTCTGCTGGTCGGTGTGGTCGGCACCCAGATTTTTCCGTTCTTGGGGCGCGGCAAGTCGGACACCGCCGCGCTCCAGATCCAGAATTTCGAGGCGGCGGTAGACCTCTTCCGCCTCGATATGCGGCGCTTGCCGACGCAGGCGGAAGGGCTCGAGGTCTTGGTGAAGCGGCCCGACAACGCGCCGCGCTGGAGCGGCCCCTACCTCAAGAGCGGGAAAGTTCCGCTCGATCCGTGGGATCGCGCCTACCTCTATCGCATCCCGAGCCAACACGGCCGTGACTTCGATATCTACTCGCTCGGCGCCGACGGCCGCGAGGGCGGCGACGGCGAGAACCGGGATATTGGCAACTGGCGCTGACTCCCGTGCCCGCGTCCGGGTTCACGCTGTTCGAGTTGCTTCTGGTCATCGCAATCGCCGCGGTGCTGGCGCTTGTAGTCGCGCCGACCGTCGGTTTAGGCGGCGCGACGCTGGGATCGGCGACGCGCGCGTTCGCTGCTGCGTTTCACGAAGCGCGCAACGTGGCGATCGCCGAGAACCGCGACATCGAGGTGATCGTCGATGCCGCGAGCAGCACGGTGCGCTTCGCCGGCCGCGCCCGCGTGATCCCCCGCCCGCGCGACACCGTCGTCGCGGCCGACGGCCGCCCGCTCCGCTTCCTCGCCGACGGCAGCGCCAACGGCGTCGTCGTCGCGCTTGCCCGCGGCCAGGATCGGCGCACGATCGAAGTCGAGGCGTTGACCGGACGCATCCGTGTCGCCCCGTAAGTTTCGGCCGGCGGCCCCCGCTGCCGGCTTCACCCTGCTCGAGGCGATCGTCGCGTTTGCGATCGTCGCCTCGACGTTGGCAGCGCTCTACGGGCTGATCGGCCAGGGCACGCGCAGCCTCGCCGCCAGCGAAGATCGTATGGTCGCGGCGCTCCTGGCCGACTCCGAGCTCGCGCGGGCGACCGTCGAAGACCTCGCCTCTGGCACTGCCGAAGCGGTGTTCGACAACCGCTTTCACGTCCGGAGCACGATCGTGCCCGAACGCGATCTCGACCAAAAACTTAGGGCGACGCCGTTCACCGCCGTTGCGATCGAGGTGACGGTGACCCGTAGCGGCGAGTCGACCCCGCTGGTGAGGCTCGCGACGCTTCGCCTCCGCCCGCGCGAGACCGCCCGTGCGCGCTAGCTCCCGCCGCAACGGCGGCTTTACCTTGCTCGAGCTCCTGATCGCGCTCAGCATTCTCGCGCTGGTTGCGACCGCGGGCGTCGCCGGTCTCAAGCTCGGTGCGTTCGGCCTGAACCGGGCCGACGTCCACGAGGCCGAGCTCGAGGACTTGCGGCTGCTGGCGACGTTCGTCCGCGAGCGTTTGGCCGACGCCCAGCCTTTGATCGCGGACCGCGAGCGCGCGACCATCGCGTTCGAGGGCGAGCGCGCGCGCGTCCGGTTCGCGGCCGTCCTGCCTCCAGGCCTCGACCGGCCCGGCGTGCGCGCGTTCGAGCTTGCGGCCGAACGCCGCGGCGGCGGGGTCGATCTCGTCCTCGGCGAAGCGCCGTGGGGCGCGCGGGACGCGCTCGCCCGGCGTGTGCTCGTTGCCGGGCTCGCCGGCCTGCAAATCGACTATTTCGGGCAAAAGGCCCCGGATCGCGACCGCCGCTGGCACACCGACTGGCGAGAGCAGCCGGCATTGCCGAGTTTGGTGCGGATCGCGTTCGAGCGCCGCGCCGGCCAACGGCCGTGGCCGCCCCTGATCGTCCAGCCCGCGCTCGATCGCGAGGTGCGCTGATGCGAGGCTGGCCGCCGGCTGCACGCGAAAGCGGCATCGCGCTGATCGCCGTGCTGTGGATTGTCGCCTTGGCTTCGGCATTGGCGGTCGGCCTTGCCGCGGTCTCGCGCCAGGAGACCGACCTCGCCCGCAACGTGGTCGATCGCATCCAAGCGCGGCACCTGGCCGAGGCCGGAATTCATCTCGGCATTGCGACGCTGATCGCCGGCTCGGGCGCCGGGGCATGCTTCGACGGCCGGCCGCGCGCGGTCACGTTTGAGCGCGTTCCGCTTACGGTCGCCATTGCCGACGAAGGCGGCAAGGTCGACTTGAACGAAGCCCCGCCGCCGCTGTTGGTCGGCCTTTTTCGCGCCGCCGGCGCGGCCGACAACGAGGCCGCGGCCTTGGCCGACGCGGTCGCGGATTGGCGCGATCGCGACGCCGAACGACGTCCGCTCGGCGCCGAAGACGAAGATTACCGCCGCGCCGGCGCCGGCTACGACGCCAAGGACGCGCCGTTCGAGACGACCGCCGAATTGGCCGCGGTCCGCGGCATGACGGTCGCGCTCATGGATCGCCTGCACGGGCTCGTCACGGTCCGCTCCCACGCACCGGGGATCGATCCGACCGTGGCGCCGGCCGGGGCGCTGGCGGCGATCCCGGGTTACGGGCCCGGACTCGCACGCGAATACGTCGAACTCCGCGCGCGCCTGCCCGGGTGCGGCGCCCTGCCGCCGCCTCCGCTCGCCGAAGCCCAGCCCTATCTCGTGCCCTCGGCCAAAGTCGCCTTCGCGATCCAGGCGCGCGCAACCGGCGCGGCCGGCACCACGGTCGGGCGCGAAGCCGTCGTCGGCCTCCATTTTCGTCCCGACAGGCCGGTCCTGTTCCTGGATTGGCGAACGCTGCCGGCGACGGAGTGAGGGCGGTCGCCTTCGTTGCCTGGCGGCAGAAGCGAGTGTTAGCTTTCAGAACGATGAAACGCGAGCAACGACTGTGGCGGCGCTGCTGATCGGTGGGCGCGAGCGGGTGCTTGCGCTCGCGCTCGCATGGTGGGGTGCCGAGCTCGGCGCGCTGCTGCCGGCGAGCGTTCGCCGGGGGCTCGGGCTCGACCCCGACCTCGTCGTCATCGATGCGACCGCGACCGGAATCGACATCGGCATCGACCGCGCTGGCCGGCTCACGGCGATTGGCCATGCGACCAAGGCCGAGCCCAGGGATGTCGTGGCAGAGCGCGCAACCGTCGCCGGTCTCGTCGCACGGGCCAACGGCGATCTCGAGCGAATCGCACTCCGGATCGCCCCCGACCAGGCGCTCCTCAAGACGATCGAGCTGCCGCTCGCGGCGGAGGAGAACTTGCGTCAGGTCCTGGCCTACGAGATGGAGCGACAGACGCCGTTCCGCGCTGATCAGGTCCGGTTCACCTACGCGGTCGTCGGCCGCGACGCCGCTGCCCGCCGCCTGACGGTCGCGCTCACGGTGGTACCCAACGAAACCGTCGAACGGCAGCTCGGCGACCTCGCGCGGATTGGCGTCAGCCCGGTCGCGGTCGTGGTCGGCACGCCAGGGACGCCGCTGGTCCGAACCGCCGATGCGACCGTGCGGTTGCGCCCGCTGCCACGCTATCGGCGGGCCGACCGCTGGCTCGCGGCGGCGACCGTGGCCTTGGCGCTGATCCTGGCCGCGCTCCCGTTCGTCCGTCACGAACACGCGACCGCGCGGCTCGACGAGCGGGTCGCGCGCGTGCGCGCGCCGGCCGAAGCCGCACTCAAGCTCGCGGCCGAACTCGAAGCCGAACTCGCCGGCACCGGCACTGTCGTGCGGATCAAGGCGCAGGCGGCTTCGCCGGTGCTCTTGATCGATGAGCTGGCCCGACTGCTGCCCGACGACACCTGGCTCGTTCAATTCACGCTGTCCGAATCGGAGCTCGAGATCGAAGGCCTGTCGCTGTCGGCGGCGGCGTTGGTGGCGAGGCTCGAGGCCTCGCGGCTGTTTGCGAACGTCCGCTTCCGCACGCCGGTGACCCGCGATCCGCTCACCAGCCGCGAACACTTCGCGCTCATGCTAACGGTGGCGAAGCCATGATCGGATCGTTGGCGCCGTTAACGCCGCTCGCCCGTGCCGTGGCGCTGGCGGCCGCGGCGGCAGTGCTCGTCTTGGCCTACGCCGGCCTCGTCGATCCGCTGATCGGCAAGTTTGTCGCCGACCGCGCCCAGCGCGAGGCGACCGTCGAACGGTTGGCGCGCTACGAGCGGCTGTTGAAGGAAGCGCCGGCCATCGAAGCGCAGCTCCGCGCTGCCAAGGGTCAGCGCGTCAGCGGGCTTTTCATCGAGGCGCCGAGCGAGACCACGGCGAGCGCGCTGGTGCAAGAACGCTTGAAGACGATGGTCGCCGAGTCGGGAGCGATCGCGACCAGTTTCTTTTCGCTCCCGGTCGAACGGCGCGGTGACCACCGCGCCATCCCGCTTCGGATCGTCTTCACCGCCGACACGCGCTCCCTGCAGCGCGTGCTCTACGCGGTCGAAACGGCGACGCCGGCGCTGGTAATAGACAAGATGTTCGTGCATGCGCGGACCGGCCGCACCGCCGAATCGCCGCGCCCGCTCGATGTCGAGCTGCAGGTGGTCGGCTTCATGCGGGCGTTCTGATGGTTCCGCGCGACCTCCATACCCGCCTATTGGTCGTCGTTTGCACCGTGCTGGCGGCGGCGGTCGCGGTAACGGCCTCGATTCCGCTCGACGAGTCGCCGCGTCCGCTCCCGAGCGCCGGGCCGGCCGGCGATGCCGCTCGCGCTGCGCCGCCATTGGCGTTGCCCGCGCTCGCCGCGCTCGCCGAGACGACGGCGCGACCGATCTTCAACGCTTCGCGCCGCGCCGAGCCACAAGGTACGCCGGCGCGGCTCACGCCCGGTGCCGCCCGCTCCGACCTGATCCTCGGCCGCTACCGGCTGGTCGGGGTGATCGCCTCGGGTAGCCGCACCACGCTCAAGCTGCAACCGGTTGGCGGCGGCAAGATCCGCGAGATCGGGCCCGGCGACACGCTCGACGACTGGACGGTCGAGGCGGTCACGCCCGAGCATCTCACGCTCCGCTCGGGCGCCAATCGTGAACGGATTTCGTTGACGCCGGGGCGGCGGAGGTGAGACTCCGGGCCGTTTTGACGCTAGATTTACGTGCTTCTCCAAAGGATTGTCCGCGAGCGTGCTGAACCGAGCCGTCTCTTTTTGCGCCGTGATCGGACTGGTCGGGGGGTTGTTCGCCTGCACCCTCGGTCCGACCGATGAGGCTGCGCGCGACGCCCCGCCGCCGGCGCCGCCGCGCGCCGCCAGTGCGTCGCCGGGCGCGCCGCCGCCCTCGATTCCGCGTCGGGCCGAGGGGATCGCCGGAACGTCGGCGCCCGGCGGGCCCAAGCTGGTCGAGGTCTACCCCGCGCGCGGTCCGCACCCGGCAAGCCAGACGGCCGCGGGCGAGCGGCCGGCTTCGACCGCGCCCGGGCGCGGCGACATCACGCTCGATTTCGACAACGCCGATGTCCGGGTCGTGATCGAGACGATCATGAGCGACCTCTTGGGCAGCAACTACGTGATCGATCCCGAAGTCCGCGGCACCGCCACCATCAAGACCGCGAAGCCGATCTCGCGCCAGGCGCTGATCCCGACCCTCGAAGCGGTCCTGGCCGGGAGCGGCGCTGTCCTCCTCAAGGTCGGCGAGATCTACCGCGTCGCCTCCGCCCAAGCGGCCGGGCGGACGCCGGCGCCCACCGTGCTCGGTGCCGTGCCGCCGGCCGGGGCCGGGTTCAGCCTGCTCGTCATTCCGCTCGAGTTCATCGCCGCGTCCTCGATACAGCGCATCCTGACGCCGCTGGTGCCGGAGGGCCGGATCGCGCTCATCGACGAGGCGCGCAACCTGATCGTCGCGCGCGCCACCGGCGAAGAGCAGCGACTGATCCGCGACACGGTCGCGATCTTCGACGTGGACCAGCTGGCCGGCACCACGGTCCTGCTCGAGGCGCTGGAGCGGGTCGACGTGCAGACCGTGGTCGCCGAGCTCGAGAACGTCTTCGGCAGCGGCAAGGGCGGGCCGCTCGCCGGCGTCGTTCGCTTCATTCCGATCGAGCGCCTGAACGCGGTGCTGGCGCTGACCCAGCAGCCGCGCTACCTCGACGAGGTGCGCAACTGGATCGCCCGGCTCGATCGCAGCCAAAGCGTGGCCGGCCGCCAGCTCTTCGTCTACTACGTCCAGAACGGCAAGGCCGCCGATCTCGCCCGCACGCTGTCCGGTATCTTCACCAGTGAGCGCCGCGGCTCGGGCGCGATCGGCGTCGTCGCTGCGACCGGCGGCGCCCAACGCGAGCCGGCGCCTGCCGTCGGGGCCGCGCCGCCGCCGTCCGCGCCCCCGCCGCCGGCGGCCGCGCCTGGGCTCCAGGGCGAGGGCGTCCGCATCATCGCCGACGACGTCAACAACGCGCTCCTGATCCGCGCCGACCGCAGCGAGTACGCGTCCATTCAAGACGCGCTAGCCAAGCTCGACATCACGCCGCTGCAAGTCTTGATCGAGGCGACCATCGTCGAGGTCACGCTCCGCGACGTGCTGCGCTTCGGCGTCCAGTACTTCTTCAACACTGGCGGCCTCAATTTGGCCGACAGCGGTAAGACCATCCTGACCACGGCGGCGACGCTGCCGATCCAGTCGGTAGTGCCAGGATTCTCCTTCACCCTCACCAACGGGCCGAGTCCCAAGTTCATCATCGACACGCTGACCCAGTTGACCGAAGTCAACGTGCTGTCCTCGCCCCAGATCCTGGTGCTCGACAACCAGACCGCCAAGCTCCAGGTCGGCGATCAGGTGCCGATCACCACCCAGTTCCAGCAGAGCACCGCGATCACCGGGGCGCCGCTGGTCAACACGGTCGAATATCGCGACACCGGCGTTCAGCTGAACGTGCGGCCGCGGGTCAACGCGAGCGGATTGGTCACGCTCGAACTCACCCAGGAAGTGAGCGACGTGGTCGCGACCACGACCTCGACCATCAACTCGCCGACCATCCAGCAGCGCAAGATCGTGAGCACGGTCGCCGTCAACAGCGCCGAGACCGTGACGTTGGGCGGCCTTATCCGCGAGCAGAGCAGCCAGGGCAAATCGGGCATTCCGGGCTTGAGCGATCTGCCCTTGATCGGCCCGTTGTTCGGTAATCAGTCGCGCGATCTGCGCCGCACCGAGCTTCTGGTGCTGCTGACGCCGCGCGTCGTGCGCAATCAGCAGGAGGCGCGCGATCTGACCCGCGAGCTGAGCCGCCGCTTCCAGACCGTGCTCGAGTTGCGCGAGACCGGCATCACGCCGCCCCAGCGCTTCGCCCCGGCGCGTTGATCGCCGCGCTCAGGAAAACAAAAAAAGGCGCCCGCGGACGCCTTTTTCGCGAGAATCGCCGGTGCAATCAGGGCGTGAAGGTCGCGGTCACGCTGTAGGTACCCGTGCCCTGGCAGCAATGCAGCACGCGCACGAAATAGGTCCCGGCGCTGAGCGCGCGGCTCAAGCTGAAATTGTACCAGGTGCCGCTGTCGGCATCGGCGGCGATGACGGTGCCGTTCACGTCCTCGAGCTGGACATTGACGTCGGTCGGCCCCGACGAGGCGAGGCTGAGGGTACCGGCGCCGGCGAGCGTCACCTGAAAGACGTCGTTGTCGGTTGCGGTCCCGATCGTGCCGGTGACGGTGGTCCCGGTCGCGAGCGCGGTCGCGGTGATCGGCGTATCGCCGTGATCGTCGGCGGTCGGGGTGAGCGACCCGGTGCCGCTAACGACCAGGAGGTCGAACGTATCGACCGGGACGAACGTATTGCCGGCATTGAAGAGATGTATCTTGGTGAGCCCGGCTGGCGCCGACTGCCCGATCGCGAGCGTCGCCGTTATTTTGGTCGAGCTCTCGTACGTGACGCTGCTCACCGTGATCCCGGTCGGCGCGATCACAACCGGCGTGCCGTTGGTGTTGCTGAAGCCGGTGCCGGTGAAGGTGACGGTCGTCGAGCTCCCGGTCGCAGCGACGCCGCGGCCGTCGAGCATGGCGTCGCGCGCGCGCGCGACCACGGTCGCGAGATCGTTCGAATTGGCGGCGAGCAGCGCGGCTTTGACCGCCTTCGGGATCTCGGCGCTCTGCCCGACCAGCAGCTTGAACATGTAGCCTTGCGCGTCGGCCAAGGTCGCGAACCACTGCCCGCCCGAGCCGTCGAGCCCGACATAGAATTGGTTGCCCGAGCGGCTATACTGCTGCTTCAGGTTGATCTCGTTGCCGCCGAGCTGGCGGTAGATGTCGTAGATGCGCAAGTTGGCGCGAGCCCAGTCGGCGTCGGCTTGGGTGAAGCCCTTGGTTCCGTACATCAAGGCCTGGTCGACGCTCGGATCGTAGGTGAGCTCGATTCCGGTGAAGCTGGTGACGCCGCGGTTGAGGTAGGTCTGCGACAGGTTGCGGAGACTGCTCACCATCGCGTCGAGGCTGACCAGGTAATTGGTCCGCCCGGTCGCGCTATCGACCGCGATCGACCCGGCCGCGGCGGAGGCGCTCGCGAGAGCGACCGCCGCGAGCGCTCCGGCGCTCCATAGGACGATGGCATGGCGCATAGTTGAGCTCTTGAGACAACAAATAAAAGTCACGAGTCCGCAGCGCGATCGACAAATAGAGTAGCGAAAATTCCGGGCCAGACCAAGCCCGCTACCAGCGCGCTTCCAGGCAGTTGCGCGGTACCGTCACCAACCTGCCGTGCGAGGTCGGACCGATGAACTCGCCGCCGGTGCAGGTGGTGGCGCGGAAGCCGATGGCGAACAGGCCGTTGTACGTGATCTCGCGCACCTCGACTCGGAGCGCATCGCCGTTCTCGCCGCGCACGAACCCGCACCATTTGGACTGGTTGGGGTAGTAGCCCTGGCGCGAACAGAGGTAGGCGCCGATCATCGACATCTGCGCCGGCAACCAGGTCTCGCGCCGCGGCGCATCGAGGCGTCGGTTGAGCGCAGCCAAGCGCTCGCCGGCCATGGCCGCGAGTTCCGAGCCGGGGAAGTTGGCAGCGAGCGCGGCGTAGACCGGCGCCGCTTCGGCCTCACGCCCGTCGCGCTCGAGCGCATAGGCGTGGACGAACTGCGACTCGGCCTGCGGCGGCGGAGCAAGCGTCGGTAAGGTGGCGGCGTTCGCCGCGCTCGCGAGCGCGTGGACGCGGTAGCCCTCCGGGGTGACCACGAGATCGGCGGCGTTGACTTGGAGCGCGGTCCGGAGCCACGGCACCAGCATCGAGGTCGCGAGGTCGGGCGGGGTTCCAACCGAGACGGTGCCGCGCACCGCGGGATCGATCGAATAGCGGACGTTCAGGATGTCGCCGAGGATCAGCTTGGCGGCATCGCGGATGTCGGCGCCGCCCAGGTTGAGCGCCACCCGTCGCTCCGGAACCGCGACCGGCGCGGGCGCCGGCGCCGCGACTGCGGGCTCAGGGGTCGAAGCCGCCGGCGGTGCGACGCCGGCGCCGGGCCGCTCGGGCGGCGGGCGCAGCTTGAGCTTGCCCGCCGCCGGCGCGGATCCTGGCGGGCGCAGCACGATCGGTTCATCGGCCATCGGAACACCACGCGTCGCTTGCGTTTGGCTCCCTTGCGCCAGCGTCGCCGAGCGCGATCCGGGCGAGCCGGCGCCGGCGCGGAGCGCGGGCGAGGACTGAAGAAGGCTTGCCAGGATCCGGGTTTCGGCGAACTGCGGTCCGGCCGCGGCGGCAACCGGGCCCGGCGCGAGGTTGATCCCGCCCGGGATCTGGGTCGCGAGCGCGATCGCCGGTTGTCCGTCGATGCGCACGAGTTGCGCGAGCGCCGGGTCGAGCGGGAGCGCTGCGACCGAGGTCGCGCCGCTCAACGCCGCGGTCACCGGAAACGGGAGCGGCGTGTAAGGGTCGCTCAAGCCGAGCGGACCGATGAAGGGCGTTGCCGGGATCCTGACCGGCAGCGGCGGTTGCGCCGCTGCCGGCACCGCGGCGATCGTAACGGCCGGCGCCACCGCTACCGGGACCGGCGGTACGGCCATTGGGGCCGGCACCAGGGCGGCAACCGGGGCTGCGGGAACGGGCGCGGCTGGGGGCGGAATGGCCGCCAGCGGGGCCGGCTCGGCCCCCGGACGCTCCTCCCGCGCCGGCACCTCGACCGTGATGCTCGCCAACCGCTGATCGCCCTTGCGGGCCTCGCGCCAGCGTTTGATCGCGTCGCGATCGAGCCGCCGTTGCTCGATCAACTCGCCGTCGGCGTAGACGCCCTGCAGGTAGTTGCCGTCCGGCGTCACCACCATGAACTCGCCGTGGCGGACGCCGTCCTTGTAGTTGCCGAAGATCACCGTCTTGTTGGCGAGGGTCACCACCGCATCGCCGTGGAGCTCGCCGTTTCGGAACGTGCCCTCGTCGCGCTCGGTCTCGAACCCGTTTTCGAACCAGATCAGCGTTCCCGGCCCGTGCAGGCGGCCGCGCAGGCACTTGCCCGACCACGAAATGGTCTCGCGCCCGGTCGCGAACGGATTGGAGGTGCCGCAGTTGGCGGCCGGGTCGATGATCCAGCCGGGTCCGGCGCGTTCAATCGGTCGCGCCTGCGCCCAGGCGTCGCCGGCGGCGAGTGCCGCAACCGCCACAAGTCCGCTGACCGCTCCCCGAAGGGTCCGCGCGCTCAAAATCGCAACTCCCTGTTCGTCCCGTCCTCGGACGGGTCTCAGTCCCACCGTCACGGCGGGTTCGGCCGGGATTATACCGGATCGCGGCGCGCCCGCCTCCCGCTACGTCCGGGTTGCGGCCGGCTGCGAGATGCGGCTATGAAGCCGCGGGGCGCTGCCGCGTACCGGCGGCGCTCGTCCGACAAACGACACCAGAGGGGATGCCGCGATGGCGAAAGTCCAATATTTGAACCCGCCCGGGCTCGGGCCGGCCCAGGGGCTCTATTCGATGTGCACGTTGGTGCCGGCCGGAACCGACACCTACCACGTCGCCGGACAGCTCGCAGTCGGAAAGGACGGCGCGATCGTTGGCGTCGGCGACTTCGCGGCCCAGTTCCACCAGGTCTTCAGCAACTTGGGCGACCTATTGAAGGCGCTCGGCGAAACCTGGGACAGCGTCATCGTGTTCCGGACTTACCTCGTCCATTCGCAGTCGATCCCGAAGTTTATGGAGCTGCGCAAGGCGCTGTTCCCCAAGCTGTTCTCGACCTCGACCTATCCGCCGAACACGCTCTTGATGATCGACCGTCTGGTGAAGGAAGAGTTCGTGATCGAGCTGGAAGCGGTCGTCGCCAAGACCAAGAAGTAACCGACCTCGCGGACCCGCCCCCTAGGAGGCGCACGATGAAAGCCTACGAGCAAGTGCAGGGACGTATCGTCCACGACGAGATCATCGCCGCCAAGGTGGGGTGGAGCCGCACGATCGAGCAGGGCCAGGTGCTGCGCTTCGTCGATCTCGAAGGCAAGCAGGCGGTCGATTTCCTCTGCTACAACGCCGCCGACCACGAGGACCGCTACGCCGCCGCGGACACGATGAAGATCAACGGTAACCTGTTCATTCGCTTGGGCACCGTTCTCTATTCGATCAACTGCAACAAGATGTTCACCGTGGTGGCCGACACCTGCGGCTACCACGACACCATCGGCGGGTGCTGCTCGTCGGCGATCAACCGCACCCGCTACAACAAGCCCGACGATCACAACTGCCGGGCCAATTTCCTCGCCGAACTCGAGAAATACGGCATGGGCCCCCGCGACATGGTCGCCAATTTGAACTTCTTCATGTACGTGCCGGTCGCCCCCGACGGCGCCATGGACATGGGCCCGTCGATCTCGCGGCCCGGGGACTATCTCGATCTGCGCGCGGAAATGGACGTCATCGCCGTTGTGTCGAACTGCCCGCAGATGAACAACCCGGTCAACAACTTCAATCCGACCCCGGTCCGCGCGATCGTCTACGAGCCGAACTGAACCTCGCCCTCGCGGTCCGGCGGTGGAAGGAGCCTCGACGATGGATCTCGAGACGCGCGCTCACCTGAAAGAAACCATCCGGCGCTTCGTGCGCGAGCGGCTGGTGCCGCTCGAAAAGCGGGTCGAGGAAGAGGACAAGGTCCCGGACGAAATTCGCGCCGAACTGAAGCGCTTGGGCCTGTTCGGCCTCACCATCCCGGCCGAGTATGGCGGCCTCGGCGTCGACATGGTGACCGACGTCGAGATCGCGTTCGAACTGGGCTGGACCGCACCGGCGTTCCGCTCGGTAATGGGCACCAACATCGGGATCGGCAGCCAAGGGATCGTCATCGACGGCACGCCCGAGCAGAAAAAGAAATGGCTGCCCAAACTCGCCTCGGGCGAGATCGTCGGCTCGTTCGCGCTGACCGAACCCGATGTCGGCTCGGATGCCGCCAGCGTCAAGACCCGCGCGGTTCGGAAGGGCGACCGCTACGTCGTCAACGGCACCAAGCGCTTCATCACCAACGCGCCTTACGCCAATGTCTTCACTCTGATGGCGCGCACCGACCCGGACGACCCCGGCGCCGGCGGCGTCTCGGCCTTCATCGTTCCGGCCGATAGCAAGGGAATCCGGCTCGGCAAGGCCGACGCCAAGATGGGCCAGCGCGGTACCAAGACCTGCGACGTGTTTTTCGAGGATGTCGAGGTGCCGGCCGAGAACATCATTGGCGGCCGCGAGGGTCAGGGCTTCAAGACCGCGATGAAGGTCTTGGACCGCGGCCGCATCCATATCTCGGGCATCTGCGTCGGCACGGCCGAGCGCCTGATCCACGAGTCGGTCGGCTATGCGGTGAACCGCCGGCAGTTCGGAAAGCCGATCGCCGACTTCCAGCTGATCCAGGCGATGCTCGCCGATTCGCGGACCGAAGCCTCGGCCGCGCGCGCGCTCGTGCTCGAGACCGCCGGGCGCTACGACCGCGGCGAGCGCACGACCATGGACGCGGCCTGCTGCAAGTACTTCGCCTCCGAAATGGTCGGCCGCGCCGCCGACCGCGCGGTCCAGATCCACGGCGGCGCCGGCTACATGGCAGAGACGCCGGTCGAGCATTTCTACCGCGACGTCCGCCTGTTTCGGATCTACGAGGGCACCAGCCAGATCCAGCAGCTCGTGATCGCCCGCGAGATGCGGCGCGCGTTCGAGGAGGGCTGAGCGCTCAAGCGACCCAGTTCTCCCAGCGAAGGCCCGAAACCCGCGCGAATTCCGCGACTTCGGCCGTGACCAGCGTCGCGTCGCGACGAAGCGCTTGGCCGGCGATGAGCAGATCATAGGCGCCGATCGGCGTCCCTTCGCGCTCGAGTTGGGCGCGAACGGTTCCGGCGATGCGCGCGTCCTCATCTTCGAACGGAACCGTCTCGAGCGGTGCGAGGAAAACGGCCAGGCGTTCGGCATTGGCGTCAAGAGCTTGTGTTTGCAGGTCGAATCAACCGGTTTCTGACTGGGTGGCGGTTCGCGTCCTTGAGGCCGAGGGCGTCCTCGGCGATCAAGACCCGTTGCACGTTGGCGGTGCCCTCGCCGGCGGTGAGGACGGCGACGTAAGCTGCGAGCTTCTGGATCGGATAGGCATCGGTGAGGGCATAGCCGCCGAACACCTCGGCCGCGGTCCGGGCCGCTCGGTTGGCGACCGTCTGCGCGAAGTATTTGGCGTGCGCAGCGGCGCGGGTCGCGGGCGCACCCTGGTCCATGGTCCAGGCGAGCTTCGCCACTAAGAGCCGCGCGGCTTCGATCTCGACCGCCATGTCGGCGATCCCCTGCTGGACCATCTGGTAGCGCGCGATCGCCTGGCCGCCGATGACGCGTTGATTGGCGTAAGCCGTCGCTGCCTCGAAACATCCCTGCGCCAGGCCGGTAAGCCGCGCAGCGACGGTCAAGCGGCCGTAGTCCAAGGCGTTCATCGCGATCTTGAAGCCCTCACCCTCGGCGCCCAGCCGGTTCGCGGCCGGGACCGCGACCTCATCGAACGAAACGGCGCAGCTCCGGAACGTCGGCGCCAGCCCCGGCATCGCGATCGGGTCGGCGCGGTAGCCGGGTTGGCCGAGAGGCTCGACGATGAAGGCGGTGATGCCGCGATGCCCGGCGTCCGGGTCGGTCTTGGCGAAGACGACCCCGACATCGGCGACGTCGGCCATGGTGATGAAGGTCTTGGCCCCGCTTAAGCGATAGACCTCGCCGTCGCGCCGCGCGCGGGTTTGCATCGCGCTGGCCGGGTCGGAACCGCCCCCCGGTTCGGTCAGCGCGAACATGCCGAGCCGGCGGCCCTGGATCACATTGGGCACGAACCGTTCGGCCTGTTCGTCGGTGCCCCAGTTGAAGATCGTGAACGGGCAGGTCATCGCCTGCATATTCATGAGGTAGCCGAACTCGGGCCGGCGTCTGGAGAGCGTTTCGGCAATCGCCGCGACCGCGGCGAACCCGCTCGCGCTGCCGCCCAAGCGTTCCGGGAACGCGGCGCCAAACAAGCCGGCCGCGCCCATTTTTTCGACGATCGGCCGCGGAAACGCGCCGGCGCGCTCGAACGCGCCGATCGCGGGCTCGATCTCGCGCTCGATCAGACGCAAGACGCTCGCGCGCAGCGCCGCGATCTCGTCCGACTCGCCGAAGTCCATCGCTGCACTCTAGCGGTCCCCGCCGCATCCGGGGAGATCGCGCAGTTTCTGCTGCGTCGGGGGAGATCGAGCCGGTTCGGCGCGTTGCCAGCGTGGCGAGCCGTGGCTAGGGTGTGTCCCGTGTCTCGGGAGGAAGTCGATGGCGGAAACAAGCGGCGGCGCGCTCGCCGGCCTCAAGGTGGTCGATCTCTCGCGGGTCTTCGGCGGGCCGCTCTGTACCCAGCTCCTGGGCGACCACGGCGCCGAGATCATCAAGGTCGAGCCGCCCCAGGGCGACGAAACCCGGACCTGGGGGCCGCCGTTCCGGGACGGCGTGGCTGCGTACTTCATCGGCGTCAATCGCAACAAGCGCTCGATCGGGCTCGACCTCGCGCAGCCCCGCGGCCGCGCGGTGGTCCTCAAACTGCTCGAGAACGCCGATGTCGTCATCGAGAACTTCAAGATCGGCACCATGGAGCGCTGGGGCTTGGGCTACCACGAGGTGCTCGCCCCGAAGTTTCCCCGCCTGGTCTATTGCCGCATCTCGGGCTTCGGCGCCGATGGCCCGCTCGGCGGTCTGCCGGGCTACGACGGCGTTGCCCAGGCGCTCTCGGGCCTCATGAGCGTCAACGGCACCCCGGCGTCGGGCGCGATCCGCATTGGCGTGGCGGTGGTCGATCAGGCGACTGGCTACATGGCGGCGTTCGCGATCATGGCGGCGATTCACGAGCGCACCAACTCGGGCCGCGGTCAATTCATCGAAACCACGCTCTACGACAACGGCGTCGCGCTGGTGCACCCGCAGAACGCCAACTGGTTCATGACCGGCAAGACGCCGACCCTCACCGGCAACTCGCATCCGAACGTGGCGCCTTACGATCGCTACGAGACCCGCACCCGGCCGATCTTCCTCGCCGCGCTCAACAACGGCCAGTTCCGCCGCCTGTGCGCCAAGCTCGGTCGGCCCGAACTCGGCGAGGACCCGCGGTTTCGCAACAACGCCGACCGCGTCGCCAACCGTGTCGCGCTCGAAGCCGTCCTGATCCCGCTGTTTGCCGCCGCCGATGGCGAGAACGTCTACATGGATCTGCTGGAATTCGGCGTTCCGGCCGCTACCATCAATGACGTGCCGGCGGTCCTGGAGCATCCGCATACGCGCCATCGGGCCATGGTGATCGAAGAGGGCGGTTATCGCGGCACCGGGTTCCCGGCCAAGCTCGGCCGGACCCCGGCTTCGCTCCGGCGTTTGCCGCCGGCCTTTTCGGGCTCGGGCCGCGAAATTCTGGCCGAAGCCGGTTATTCTCGAGCCGAGATCGAGGCGCTGGCCGCCGAAGGCGTCCTGGTCGAACAGCGGCGCGCGACCTAGCGAGGAGCGAGATTCAGTGACCCGACTTTGGCGCAGAGGGGCGGTGCCGACGCTGGCGGCGGCGATCATCGTCGCACTGGCCGCCGTTCCCCCGCCGGCGTGGGCTTCGGCTAAAAAGGAAGGCGAGCAGAAAAAGCCTGCGATCAACGCGCCGCCCGCCTTCAAACGTTCGGGCGCGAGTTCGGGCGACGTCGGCTTCCTCAAGCTCAACCCGTTCACCGTGACCGTGCTCGACGAGCGCAAAGTGACCGCCCGGCTCGTGATCGGGCTCGACTTCGAGACCACCGGCGGCGAGCGCGAAGACAAGCTCGTCGCCGCGATCCCGCGGCTGCAGTCGAACTACGTCGAATATCTGACGCGAAACGGTAACGCGGCCATCAAGGGCGGCAAGCTTCAGGTCGATCTCCTGAAAGCGCAGCTCCAGCGCATCACCGACGAGACCGTCGGCAAGGTCCTGATCCGCGAGGCCTTGAAGCACTAAACAAAAGCGCGGTTTCTTGTTCGACGTCATGGCCCGGCCGGCCGACCGAAGCGACACGACGAGCGCGCCGCCGGCGCTTCAGCCGCGGTCGAGCCAGACGTCGAGAAACCGCCTGAGCCAGCCGCGTACGTGGCGCTCGCTCGCCGGTCGGTGGCGAAGCTGCTCGTCCTTGGCCTGGGCGCCGGGAAGCGTGAGGCGCTGGGCCGCCACGGTGGTCCAGAACTCCATGATCCGGCCGGTCACCTCGGGATGGAACTGGATGCCGTACGCGGCCCGGTAGCGGAACGCCTGGTTCGCGAACATGTCGCCGGTCGCCAGAAGCTCGGCGCCGGCCGGAATCCCGAACCCTTCGATGTGCCACTGGTAGAAGCGCGCCTCGCGGTCGAACAGGCGCCGGCCGGCCGGGGCCGGCCGCACCGGGTGGTAGCCGATCTCGGCCTTGCGCTCGGGGTGCGGTTCGACCTTGGCACCGAGCACGCGCGCCAGCATCTGGGCACCGAGGCAAATGCCGAGGAAGGGCTTTCCGGAGTCGAGCACGCTCGGAATCCAGTCGAGCTCGCGGCGAATATAATCGAGCGCGCCATCGTCGTTGGCACTCATCGGTCCGCCGAACACGACCGCGCCGGCGTGGCCATCCATCGTCGGCGGCAGCGGATCGCCGCCGCTCGGGCGGCGCAAATCGAGCGGGTATCCCATCGCCCGGAGTTGGCGCGCGACCCGCCCCGGATCGGAGCGTTCGCTATGGACGACGAGCAGGATCGGATCGGGCACGGTGCCGGCCGGGTGGGCTAGAAACCGGCCTGGGGATAACCCATCTTTCCAGACCCCGCAAGGCGCGGCCCGGAGCGCGGTCGGATCGCTGGCACGCGGTCCGAGCGGGGCGTAGACTTTAGCCTGATCGTGGCGGATCGGCCCCCGCGCCGCGCGGCCCCGGACCGCCCGTCGGACCAGAGGAGGGATGACATGAACGTCGCTTCGATCCTCGCCGCCAAAGGCAACTCGGTCTTGACCGCGCCGCCCACGGCCACCGTCGCCGACATCGTCGCTACGTTGCAGGAACGCAACATCGGCTCGATCGTTATTTCCGACGACGGCGCGCGCGTGCTGGGGATCGTATCGGAGCGCGACATCGTGCGCGACCTCGCGCTGCACGGCTCGAGCGTGCTCACGCGTCACGTGAGCGACGTCATGACCCGGAACGTGGTTACCTGCTCGGTCGGCGATTCGGTCAACGACCTGATGTCGACGATGACGGCCAAGCGCATCCGGCACCTCCCGGTCATCGACCGCGGGCGTCTATGCGGCGTGATCTCGATCGGCGACGTCGTTAAGTGCCGGCTCGAAGAGGTCGAGAGCGAAGCCAACGCGATGCGCCAGTACATCGCCACTGGTTGAGCCCGGCGTTGCGGCGGCGGGCGCTTGCTTGATCCCCCCCCCGCCCACAAGCCGCCTTTCCCGCTCAAAGAATGGGAGATCGCGCGTCCATGACCGCGTTCGCCCGCGTGACCGCCGTCCTCGCGCTATGGGCGGCGAGCCTGAGCCCGGCGATTGCGGCCGACGAACTCGTGACGACCGCACGCCTGCCCGACGGCGAAACGATCCCCTATATGGTGACCGATGCGCCCGTGGCACCACGCTTCGCCGTCGTCTTGATGCCGGGCGGAAGCGGGCGCCTCGAACCACGAATCGAAGACGGAAGGCTCAAGTTCAGCTTTGGCGGCAACTTCCTGATCCGCTCGCGCCGATTGTTCGCCGACTCCGACTTCGTCGCGATCGCGGCCGACGCGACCGGCGCCGCCGAACGCATGCTCGCGCTCGTTGCCGACATCGAGCGCCGCTTCGTTGGCGTCAAGATCTACATCGTCGGGACGAGCGCCAGCACGCGCGCGACGATGAGCCTCGCGCGCACGATCGATGGCCGAGTCGCCGGCTTCATCCACACCTCGTCCTTCAGCGAGATCTCCGGCCTCGACACCCGCGGGCTGAAGAGCCGCAACCTATTGGTGCACCACGCCAACGACATCTGCCGTGTGACACCGTTCTGGGGCGCTGAGCGGGCACACGAGAGGTACCAGACGCCTTTGATTGCCATGCGCGGCGGCATCTCGGTCGGCGACGACTGCGAGGTGCGCGCGCACCATGGCTACAATGGCATCGAGCGCGAGACGGTCGAGAAGATCAAAGCGTGGATCCGGACCGAGCCGTGAGCGGGCCGCCGGCGGAACGATCCGCGCGGGCGCGTTCGGCGGATGGCGGGAAAGTTGGTGGAGCAGAGGGGAATCGAACCCCTGACCTCGACATTGCGAACGTCGCGCTCTCCCAACTGAGCTACTGCCCCACGTTCGCGAAACCTGCCGCGGCGACCGAAAAGCGCCACGGCGGCGCGGATAATGGGTGGGCGCTTCCGAAAGGTCAAGGGCGGCACGCGCCGCGGCCGCGCCTCGGCTTGGCGTCGAAACGACGAATGTATAGTGTTCGCCTGGATCGCCGCCGCTCCCACTCTGATCGATGCCGACCGCGCCCATGCACCCGATCGTCGAGGTCCTGTTCATCGTCATCGACCTCTACATGTGGGCGCTGATCATCGCCGTGATCCTGTCGTGGCTGGTTGCCTTCAACGTCGTCAACCGCCGCAACCAGTTCGTCTTCACGGTCGGCGATTTTCTCGCCCGCATTACCGAGCCGGCGCTGCGTCCGCTCCGGCGCGCGCTCCCGAATTTGGGCGGCGTCGATCTCGCGCCGCTCGCGCTCCTGCTCGGGCTCTATCTAATCAAACGCCTGATCGCTTATTACGGTTGATCGGTGCCCTCGCGCTCGCCCCTCGCGCTAGGCCCCACCGGGCTCGAGGTGGCGGTGCGCGTGACGGCCAAGGCCGGGCGCGACGCGATCGAGGGGACGGTGGCGATGGCGGGCGAGCGTTCCGCGCTCGCCGTCCGGTACGGCGCTGGTCCTTAGGATGGCGGTTTCCGCGCGCCGCGCCACGGTGATCGACGGCAAGGCCGTCGCGGCCGAGCGGCGGGCCGACTTGGCCAAGCGGGTCGCTGCCTTGAAGGCCGACCACGGGCTCACCCCGACGCTCGCGGTGTTCCTGGTCGGCGACGATCCGGCGAGCGCGATCTACGTACGCAACAAGGGCGCAGCCGCGGCCGCCGCCGGCATCCGGGTGATCGACGTCAAGTTGCCGGCAACGGCGTCGGAAGCCGATCTCCTGGCCCGGGTCGGCGTCATGAACGGCGACCCCGCCGTCAACGGCATTCTGGTCCAGCTGCCGCTGCCCAAAACGATCGCCGCCGACGCCGTGATCGACGCGCTCGACCCCGCCAAGGACGTCGATGGGCTCCACCCCGAGAATATCGGCCGGCTCGCCGCCGGCCGCGACGGGCTGGTGCCGTGCACGCCGCGAGGCTGCCTCATCCTGCTCGAACGGACCCTCGGCACGCTCGACGGGCGTCGCGCGCTGGTCGTCGGCCGCTCGAACCTGGTCGGGCGCCCGGCCGCGCAGCTTCTCCTCCGCGCGAACTGCACGGTCACGATCGCCCACTCCCGGACCCGCGACCTCGCCGCGGAATGCCGGCGCGCCGAGATCGTGGTGGCCGCGATCGGGCGATCTGAATTTGTGCGCGGCGATTGGGTCGCCCCGGGGGCGACCGTGATCGATGTCGGGATCAACCGGGTGACCGGCTCAGACGGTAAGGACCGCATCGTCGGCGATGTGGCGTTCGCCGAAGTGGTCGAAGTAGCCGGCGCGATCACGCCCGTCCCTGGCGGGGTCGGGCCGATGACCATCGCTTGCCTGCTGGAGAACACCTACGAAGCAGCTTGTCGGCAAAGGGGATTAGAATTGGATCAGTAATCTTAAACCCGGGCATCCATTGATCGTGACCGGCGGTCATCGAGTAGGGAAGACCACGCTCCTTCACCACGGGGCGCGCTCGGCCGGAACGGTCGAATGCGGCTTCGTGCCGGCTACGTCTACGGCTTGGTCCGCGATGTCGTCGCCCGGCGGGCTGGACCGTCCGTGCCTAGCGCTTCCGGCTCCGCAGCAGCCGAAGCCGTAACGCATTCAGCTTGATGAAGCCGGCCGCGTCGCGCTGGTCGTAGACCGAATCTTCTTCGAACGTGACGTGCGCGAGCGAATAGAGACTGTTCGGCGATTTGCGCCCAACCACCGATGCACTCCCCTTGTAGAGCTTGAGCCGCACCGTCCCGGTGACACTCTCTTGGCTCTTGTCGATCAGCGCCTGCAGCATGTCGCGCTCGGGCGAGAACCAGAACCCGAAGTAGATGAGCTCGGCGTAGCGCGGCATGACGTCGTCCTTCAAGTGGGCGGCGCCGCGATCCAGGGTAATGCTTTCGATGCCGCGGTGGGCGGCGAGCAAGATGGTGCCGCCCGGCGTTTCGTAGACGCCGCGCGACTTCATGCCGACGAAGCGGTTCTCCACCAGATCGAGCCGCCCGATTCCGTGCTCGCGACCGAGCGCGTTGAGCCGCGCGAGCAGCGCGGCCGGCGACAGTTTGACGCCGTCGACTGCGACCGCATCGCCGCGCTCGAACTCGATCTCGACATAATGCGGCTGGTCGGGCGCTTCCTCAGGCGAGCGGGTCCGCGAATAGACGATCGGGTCGGCCTCGACCCACGGGTCCTCGAGGATTTTGCCCTCGCTCGAGGTGTGGAGGAGGTTGGCGTCGACCGAGAACGGCGGCTCGCCCCGCTTGTCGCGGGCGATCGGAATCTGGTGCATTTCGGCGTATTCGAGCAGCTTGGTGCGCGAGGTGAGCTGCCACTCGCGCCACGGTGCGATCACCCGGATGTGCGGATTGAGCGCATAGTAGGAAAGCTCGAACCGGACTTGGTCATTGCCTTTGCCGGTGGCGCCGTGGGCGACCGCGTCGGCCCCGACCTTGGCCGCTATCTCGATCTGGCGCTTGGCGATCAAGGGCCGCGCGATCGAGGTGCCGAGCAGATAGAGCCCTTCGTAGAGCGCGTTGGCCCGGAACATCGGGAACACGTAGTCCTTGACGAAGGTCTCGCGCAGATCCTCGATGAAGATCTCCTTGGCCCCCATCCGTTCGGCCTTGGCCCGCGCCGGTTCGAGTTCCTCGCCCTGGCCGAGATCGGCGGTGAAGGTTACGACCTCGCAACGGTAGGTCTCCTGCAGCCAGCGCAGGATCACCGAGGTGTCGAGCCCGCCGGAATAGGCGAGCACGACTTTTTTCACGTCGTCTTTCATGGACCGGCCGCCGGTTGGTTGGCGAAAGCGCGGCAGTATAGGCATCGCCCGGCGCTCGGCAATGGCACGGACACGGTCGGCCGGCGGGACCCGCGACGGGCTAAGATGGTGCGTCGGCACCGGCCGACGCAAAACAGGAGGATCTCATGGCGATCTACATCATCCTCTCGACCTATACCGAGCAGGGCGCGCGTAACGTCAAAGACTCGCCCAAGCGGCTCAACGCCGCCAAAGCGCTGGCGCGGCGCTTGAACGGCCGCTTTCGGCAGTTCTTTCTGACGATGGGGGCCTACGACATCGTCGCGATCGCTGAGTTTCCCAACGACGAGGCGGCGGCCAAATTCGCCCTGACGCTGGCCTCCAAGGGCAACGTCCGGACGACGACGCTCAAGGCCTTTTCGGAGGCGGACTACCGCAAGATCGTTCGCGCGCTGCCGCGCGGCTGACGCGGCAGACGGTGGCGGGGTGGCCCCGCCTCAGGCTTTCTGCCGCGGATTCATGTCGCCGCTTTCCGGTACGACGATCGCGCCGGCGCCGAACACCGCTGCCGCCAACCGCGCCGCCGGCCCGTCCTTGGCATAGCGATAGGCCGGTTTCGCCGCGTTGGCGTCCCCCGTTCGCCGGCGCACACGCTTTGGCGCCGGCGTCTCGGATGCGGTTGCAGCGGGCGCGGTAGCCAGCCGCGCGGGCTGGTAGCTGCCGGCAGCGCTTAGCGCGGGCCACCGCACGAACGCGAACACCCAGACCATGAAAAAGCCGACGATCGGGATCAGGAGCGTAATCACCCACCACCCCGAATAGCCGGCCTTGCGAAGGATGCGCGCCGGCATCCAAAACAGCACCGGCACCAGCGGGATCACGACCGAGATCGGAATAAGGAACATCAAACCGATCACGCGCCGCGCCCGTTTGGCCGGCTGTACCGCCAGCGCCGGCCATGCCAGGACCGCGAGCAAGATCTCGACGATCAAGCCGCCGATCCCGGTCAGCGCCAGCAGCGACAACCACGGCGAAAAGCCGGCGCGTTTGAGGATGATCCACAACGGTACGACGAAGAAAGCGCTCGCGACCAAACTGACGACAAGCGCGAGCAGCTAGTCGCCACCGAGCACCATGTCGAGGAAGGAGATGGGCGCGCCGTCGAGCGGCGCCGATCCCGCGGGCTCGGCCGTGGCGGCGCCTGCCGATGGGGGCCGACCATCGTTCTGGTGCTGGGACATCGCGTTCCGTTCCCGTCTCTATCGCCGCGCGCATAAAAACTCTGCTAACTCGATCCACGGACGCACGGTCCAGTAGCGCGCAGCCGCGCCGGACGTCGAGGGCAGGACGAAAATCGCGGTTGTTCCGATCCGCTCCGGTTGACAACCGTAGGTCGAAATCAAGCGACCGAACTGCCGCAGAACGAAGACGGCTGCGGCACGCTTACCATTAAACGCGAGTGCGCACGGCCGGTGGTTCTCGATCTTGCGAGCGAGCGCGCCGGGATCGTCGGCCCGGCCCGAGAGCGCCGCATCCGCGCCGAACTCGGTCTTGGTCAGGTCGGTCAAGCCGATGCCGTAGTCGAGGACCGTGGCGTATTCCTCGGGCGCGAGCCGCCTCGGCGTCAGGCCGACAGCGGCGAGAGTCGGCCAGAACCTGTTGCCCGGCCCGGCGTAGTAGGCGCCGACCTGGGCCGACTTGAGCCCGACCGCCGAGCCGCAGAAGACGACGGCGAGGCCGGGGCCGAGAACGTCGGGAAGGACCGGCGCGCGCGGGCGGTGCTCGGTCGGCATTGCGGTGGCGCGCGGGCGCTTCACTCGGCCGGCGCGCGAACGCCTCACCCGGCCGGAGCGCGGGCGCTTCACCCGGCGGGGATCGGCGGGGCTGCGGCGGCGAGCAGGCGCCGCGCCTTGACGCTCTCGGACTTGAGCTGGCCGCACGCCGCCATGATGTCGCGGCCGCGCGGGGTCCGGATCGGCGAAGAATAGCCGGCGCGGTTGACAATGTCGGCGAACGCCGCCATCGCTGCCGGCGTCGAGCATTCGTATGGCGCACCCGGCCACGCGTTGAACGGGATCAGATTGACCTTGGCCGGAATCCCGGCGATCAGCCGCACCAGCTCGCGCGCATCGGCGGGCGAGTCGTTCACATCCTTCAGCATGATGTACTCGAAGGTGATGCGGCGGGCGTTCGAGCTGCCGGGGTAGCGCCGACATGCCTCGAGGAGCGCGGCGATCGGGTATTTCTTGTTGAGCGGGACCAGGACGTCGCGAAGCTCATCCCTGACCGCGTGCAGCGAGATCGCGAGTCCGACCGCGAGTTCGCGCCCGACCGTCTCGATCATCGGGACGACGCCCGCGGTCGAGAGCGTGATGCGCCGGCGCGAAATCGCGATGCCCTCGTTGTCCATCGCGATCGCGAGCGCCTTGGCGACGTTCTCGTAGTTGTAGAGCGGCTCGCCCATGCCCATGACGACGATGTTCGAAAGGATGCGGCCGCCGGCGGGCGACGGCCACTCGCCGATGGTGTCGCGGGCGTTCAAGATCTGGCCGACGATTTCGGCTGCGGTCAGATTACGGACCAGCCGTTGGGTCCCGGTGTGGCAGAACTTGCACGTGAGCGTGCAGCCGACTTGCGAAGACAGGCAGAGCGCGCCGCGGTCCGTCTCCGGGATCAGAACGCTCTCGACCTCCTGGCCGTCGTCGAACTTCAAGAGCCACTTGTGGGTACCGTCGACCGAGAGCAAGTGGCGCTCGACCGCCGGCCGGCCGACGATGAAATGCGCCTCGAGCCGGGTGCGGAGCGGCTTCGAGATGCTGGTCATCGCGTCGAACCGGGTGGCGCCGCGATAATAGATCCAATGCCAGAGCTGGTTCGCGCGCATGCGCGCTTCCTTGGCCGGCACGTCGATGGTGCCGAGGGCCAGGGCGAGTTCGTCGCGCGTGAGCCCGATCAGGGCTGGGCGTGGGCTAGTGGCGTCGGTCATGGGGCGATCACGGGAAGATAGTGCGCGGAGGCCGGCCCGGCGACTCGGTCGGTTCAGCCGGCGCAAGCCTTGAGGATCGCTTCGTGGGCGGCTTTGAAGCCCTGCAGCGAATAGCGATCGACGGTCTTGGTGCCGCGGGCCGAGGTGCCGCGGACGACGAGGTCGTTGCCCTTGACCATCGCCTGGACGATCGCCTTATCGGTCTGCGCCGCCTGTGCCCACGCAGTTTCAGTATCGGTGAAGAGGTCGAACTTCTTGCCGTCGATCTCGACCACGACCTCGCTCCGGTCCTTGAACGGATAGCCCGCGACCATGCTCACTTCGTCGACCACCTTCTCGGCCGGCCGCAACGTCACCAGGAAGAAAATCTCGCCGCGTTTGACGGCTTTGGGTTCGCTGTCCACGGGCTTGGCGGCGGCGTAGCAGACTTTCTTGCCCTTTTCGGCATAGGTAAAGGTCGTCCAGTCCTTGTGGGCGCTCAGTTGCTTGGGCGCCTGCGCGCCGGCCGGCACCGATAGCGCCGCCGTGATCGTCATCGCCAAGACAAGAGCAAGCCGCATGGCACTACAAGTAGCGTGCGGCGCGCTCGAATTCCATAGGGCTTGTGATTAGGGAGCCCCGGTCCGCTTGCGGCGCGAGATCGGCCGGCCGTGTACGTGCGCGGGCGGCGCTGCGGTCTCGCCTTGCGAGCCCAGCGGCCGCTCGCCGAAGCGCCCCATCGTCAGCAGGCGATCGTAAAGCACGACCGCGCCGGCGGTGGCGACGTTCAAGCTGAAGGCGGTCGGAATCCGCACCACGCGCGTGCAGCGCGCGAGCAGCGCCGGCGAGAGCGAGCCGCGCTCGGGTCCGAGGACGTAAGCGGCCGAGAGCGGATGGTGGAACGTCGGGAGCGCAACCGCGTCCTCGGTTATCTCGATTCCGACCAGCTGGCAGCCGGCCGGGAGCTGCATCGACTCGACCGAATCGAACCGGTAAAACGGCAGGTGCTTCGGCGCGAGCGAGGTATCGGACCTCGCCGCCCTGACGGAGTACGCGGCGGCGATGGTGAAGACGAAACTGGCGCCGAAGGCGTGCGCGGTGCGGAACAGGTTGCCGACGTTCATCGGCTTCGACACGCGTTCGACCCCGATCCCGAAATACCCGCGCAGGCGGGGCGGAGCGGCGGCGCTTCCGGCGGTCGCGGGCAACGTCATGGCGGGTCGAGCTTAGCGGGCTTGGGCATGAGGACCAATCGCAACCGGCGCGCGGCCCCGCCGATCGAGGTCGAGGTCCGCCGCGGTACGCTGGTCGAAAGCATTCATCGCGTCGCGGGCGTCGTCGTCGACGCCGACGGCGCGATCGTTCATGCCTTCGGCGATCCCGAACGGGCCATTTACCTGCGCTCGGCGGTGAAGCCCCTGCAGGCGTTGGCCACGGTCGAAAGCGGCGCCGCCGACGCCTTCGCGCTGACCGCCCCGGAGCTTGCGCTTGCGAGCGGCTCGCATGCCGGTGAAGCCATTCATGTCGAGACCGCCCGCCGCTGGCTCGCGCGGCTCGCGCTCGACCCGGCGGCGCTCGCGTGCGGCGCCCACCCGCCGTTTTCCGAGGCGGCAGTGCATGCGCTGGTGCGCGGCGGCGAGGCGCCGAGCGCGCTTCACAACAACTGCTCGGGCAACCACCTCGCGATCCTCACGACCGTGCGCCACTGGGGCCAATCGCTCGCCGGCTACGAGCGTCCGGATCACCCGGTCCAGCTCTATATGCGCCGAATATTGAGCGAGGTCGGCGACTGCGATCTCGGCGTCGCGCCGACCGCGATCGATGGCTGCTCGATCCCGACGATCGCGATGCCGCTCGCGACGCTGGCGCTTCTGCTGGCACGGTTCGGTTCGCCCGACCGGCTGCCGCCAGCGCGGGCAGCCGCGGCGCGCCGGGTCGGCGCGGCCATGACGGCGCATCCGGCGATGGTGGCGGGCCAGGGCCGGTTCGCGACCGATGCGATGGCTGCGACCGGCGGCGCGGTCCTGATCAAGAGCGGCGCCGAAGGCGTGATGGCAGCGGCGTGGCCGGCCCGCGGGCTTGGGCTCGCGCTCAAGGTCGATGACGGAGCGGCACGCGCGCGCGACACCGCGTTGGCGGTCCTGCTCGACCGGCTGGGCGCTTTCGACGCCGCCGCCAAGGTCGCCCTCGGCCCCTATCTCGACCCGCTGCTCAGGAATTGGCGCGGCGTCGAAACCGGCACCATCGTCGCGCGCGTCGCCTTGTCATCGTCCTAGGAGAACCACGTGGTTAAAGCGATCGTTTGCACCAAGCTCGGCGGCCTCGACACGCTCGAACTCCGGGATATCGTCATCCCCGAGCCGGGCCCGGGCGAAATCAGGATCAGGACCCGCGCCGCCGGGATCAATTTCCCCGATTCGCTGCAAATCGCCGGCACCTACCAACACAAGGCGACGCCGCCGTTCGTGCCCGGCATGGAAGTCGCCGGCGACGTCGAGGCGTGCGGTCCCGGCGTCGCCGCGTTCAAGCCCGGAGATCGGGTGTTCGCGACCACCGGGACCGGCGGCTACGCCGAAGCGGTCGTCACCAAAGCGGCGTGGGCGATGCGCATGCCCGCGCGCATGAGTTACGTTCAGGGCGCCGGGTTTCCGGTCACCTACGGAACGTCGCACCTCGCCCTCAAGTACCGGGCTGCGCTGAAAGCGGGCGAAACGCTCCTGGTGCTGGGGGCGGGGGGCGGCGTCGGCGTCACCGCGGTCGAGACCGGCAAGCTCATGGGCGCCCGCGTCATCGCGGCGGCGCGCGGCGCCGACAAGCTTGCGATCGCCAAGGATCACGGCGCCGACGACCTGATCGATTACGCCGCCGAAGACATGCGCGAGCGGGTCAAGTCGCTGACCGGAGGCCGCGGCGCGGATGTCATCTACGATCCGGTCGGGGGCGATGCGTTCGATACCGGCCTCCGCTGCATCGCCTGGGAAGGGCGGATCCTCGTGATCGGTTTCGCGAGCGGCCGCATCGCGCAGGCGCCGACCAACATCGTCCTGGTCAAGAACATCGCGGTGCTTGGCTTCGCGTGGAGCACCTATCGCACGCACAAGCCCGCGGTGTTCGCGGACTCGTACCGCGAGCTGCTGGCGTGGTTCGAAGCCGGCAAGCTCACGAGCCATGTCTCGTTCACGTACCCGCTGGCCGACGCGCGCATCGCGCTTGCGACCCTGCTCGGGCGCAAATCGACCGGGAAGATCGTGTTGACGACGTAGTATCGGGGCGCGACTCGCGGCCGGCGGCAAAGCGACTTATGATCGCGCCGCGCACAACGACGAGGGACCGCATGTCAGGCGCGGCCGAGGCGCGTTCCGGTCACGGTGCCGGCGCTTACGTTCGCGTCGGTACGCTCGACGAGCTCAAGGCCAAGGGCACGATGGTGGTGCCGGGCCGGCGCTGCCCGATCCTGGTCGTCTACCACGCCGGCCACGTGCATGCGCTCGACAATCGCTGCCCGCATCTTGGCTTTCCCCTTCACAAAGGCAGCGTCGAGGACGGGGTTCTCACCTGCCACTGGCATCATGCCCGCTTCGACTTGGCGAGCGGCGGCACCTTCGATCTGTGGGCGGACGACATTCCCGTGGGCAGCGCCGAAGTCTGCGATGGCGAGGTCTGGGTCGCCGCCGATTGCGGCTATCCGTTCGAAGCCAATTACTGGCGCGGGCGCTTGAAGGAAGCGATGGCCCACAACCTCGGGCTGGTCGCGGCCAAAGCGGTCCTCGCGTTGCTCGATCAGGGCGTCAACCCGCGCGAGTTGGTCAACGACGCGATCGTGTTCGGTGCCCGCAACCGCGACGGCTGGAGCACCGGGATGACGGTGCTGACGGCGCTTGCCAACGTCCTACCGTGGCTCGAGGCGGAGGATCGCTATCTCGCGCTTTTTCACGGCATCCGGCGGATCGCCGACGATGCCGCCGGCGAGGCGCCGCGGCGCGAACGCCAAGCCTTGGACGGCGCGGCGCAGGAACCGGCGACGCTCAAACGCTGGCTCCGGCGCTGGACGCTGGTCCGCCATCGGAACGGCGGCGAGCGTACGCTCTTGACCGCGATCGCCGGCGGGGCGACGCCGCGCGACCTGGCCGATCTCGTCTTGACCGCCGCCACCGATCGCTTCTTTGCCGATGGCGGGCACACGCTCGATTTCATCAACAAAGCGTCCGAGTGCCTGGACCTGGTCGGCTGGGACTTGGCCGACATCGTGCTGCCGACGATCGTGCGCGACCTCGTCGCCGCGCGCGGCGAAGAGGAATCGAACAGCTGGCGCCACCCGGTCGACCTGGTACCGCTGCTCGCCCGCGCGTTCGAGGGTCTCGACGCCGCGGTCGCGCAGGGCGGCGCCGCGACCGTGTCGTGGTCCGACCACGCCGGGCTTGCCCGCGCGCTGCTGGGCGACGATCCGGCCGCGATCGTCGCCGCGCTCGATCGTGCGCTCGGCGCGGGCGCCACCCCGGCTACGCTCGGCCGCACCCTCGCCTACGCCGCGGCGCTCCGCGTCGCCCAGTTCGGGACCGCCAACGAGCACGGCGATTGGGAGACCGCGCATCACGCCTTCACCTACGCGCACGCGCTGCACGCCGCGCTCCGCCGCGTCTATGGCGAGGGGTCGGCCGCGGGGCGCGACCTCGCGCTATTGCGCGGCCTCTATCATGGCGCGATGGCGATCTATCTCGAACGCTTTCTCAACGTGCCGCCGGCGCGGCTGCCGGGGTCGCGGGCCGACGACTTCGCCGGGCTGCCGTCCGATGGCGCGGCGCTCACGGCGGCGCTGCTCGATGCCATGGATCGCCAGAGCCAGGTCGATCGCGCCGCGGCGATCGTCGCCCGCTATCTCGCGCTCGGGCACGCGCCGCGCGGCATCGTCGCCGCGCTCGGGCACGCGCTGCTCCGCGAGGATGCGGGGTTCCATGCGTTCCAGATGTTCGAGGCCGGCGTGCGCGAGTTCGAGGGGTGGAACGGGGCCGCGGAAGGGCATCATGTGTTGGTCGCGGTGGCGCGCTATATCGCCGCGCACGCGCCGACCCAGCGGGCACAGCATCAGACCGCGGACATCGCGCGCCGCCTTCACCGCGGCGGTGCGCTCCACGCCGAAAACGCGGGCTAACTGTCGAGCACGCTGTCGAGCGCGTCGCCGAGATTCGCGGACGAGCGGACGACGCGGCCGTCCTCACTGATGACGTCGTAGGTGCCGTCGCCGTGGCGGGCGAGGGTTACGCACGCGCTGCCGATCCCGACGTGATAGACGACCAGCTGCTCGGGTCGCGACTGCCAGGTCGCGAAATAGCGCCAGCGCCCTTCGGAGAAGGTCGCGAGGTGGCTCTCGATTTCATCGATTTCGTCGATCGTGAAGCCCGCGCGCGCCGCTTGCGCGAGGGTCGGCGTCGGCTTGGTTGCCATCGCGAGACCGGACATGTGTTTCCCCCTTTATCCCTCTCGCTCCCACGTCTGGACATCGGAGGCGGCTCGGTCACACACAACGCACGCGGCCGTGTGCTCACCCGAACGTGAGCCTTTGTGAGGCAAATTCTTGAAAACGACCGGCTTTTCGGCGCGGTCCGGGCCGGTTACTCGCGGACGATCCGCTCGAGGACCTCGGGCATCGCGGCGCGCCGCAGCACCGCTCGGCCCTCGCCGTCGTTGACGTCGAAGGTGCCGTCCGAGAAGCGCGTCACCATCATGCGCGATGCCGCCTTGCCGAAGCGATAGACGACAAGCCGCGCCGGGTGGCCGTCCTGCCAGGTACCGTAAGAGCGCCACGGGCTGCGTCGGCCCAGCGCTTCGAAGCGTGCCTCGACCCGTTCGACATCGTTGGCCGCGAATGCCACCGGCACGGCGATGCCGTGGCCGTTGCGCTTGACCGCGCGCGCGTGGCGGCGGTTCGGAAGCGGCATCGGTCGGTCGTTGGTCGCGAGGGCGCGGCCGGCAGCCATGGTTTCGTCCCTGAACGTTTTTATTGATTCGAAACTTTGTGCGTTAACTCAACGAGTTCAAGGCTTTTTCTTAGAATAGCGAGCGATTCGGACAAGACGCGCTCCGGACGATTGCGCTCCGCTCTCCGGGAGTTCCCTCAACCGTGGTGCCGTCAACGACTTTAGAGAGATCATTAACGTTAACTTACAATCTTAGATTGTAAGCTCAGGGCGATTCTTGAAATATTCGAGCGCTTCCGGGTTGGCCAAGGCGTCGACGTTCTTGACCGGGCGGCCGTGGACGACGTTGCGGACCGCGAGCTCGACGATCTTGCCGCTGATGGTGCGCGGGATGTCGGCGACAGCCAGGATCTTGGCCGGGACGTGGCGGGGCGTTGCGTTGTCGCGGATCTGTTTTTTAATACGCGTAACGAGGGCGTCGTCGAGGGGGCGGCCAGGCCGCAGCTTGACGAACAGGACGATGCGGACGTCGCCGTCCCAGTCCTGGCCGATCACCAGCGCTTCGAGCACGTCGTCGATCTGTTCGACCTCGCGGTAAATCTCGGCGGTGCCGATGCGCACGCCGCCGGGGTTGAGCACGGCATCGGAGCGGCCGTAGATGATCAATCCCCGATGTTCGGTGAGCGCGACCCAGTCGCCGTGTCGCCAGACGTTGGGGTAGGTCTCGAAGTACGCGGCGCGATACTTGGCGCCGTCGGGGTCGTTCCAGAACATCACCGGCATCGATGGAAAGGCCTGGGTGCAGACGAGCTCGCCCTTCTCGCCGACGAGCGGCCGGCCCTGCTCGTCGAACACTTCGACCTTCATGCCGAGGGCGCGCACCTGAATCTCGCCCCGCCACACCGGGCCGATCGGATTGCCGGCAGCGAAACACGCGATCAGGTCGGTGCCGCCCGAGATCGAGGACAGGCAGACGTTTGGCTTGACGCGGGCATAGACCCAGTCGAAGCCCTCGGGCCGGAGCGGCGAGCCGGTCGAGAGCACCGTCTCGAGCGCGCCGAGGTCGTAACGGTCCTTGGGCGAAAGATCGGCCTTGGCGCAAGCGTCGATGAACTTGGCCGAGGTCCCGAACACATTGATGCGCTCGGCGGCGGCAAAGTCGAACAGAACATTGCCATCGGGGTGAAAGGGAGAACCATCGTAAAGCATGAGCGTCGCTTCCGACGCCAGCCCCGACATCAGCCAGTTCCACATCATCCAACCGCAGGTCGTGAAGTAGAACAGCCGATCGCCCGGCTTCACGTCGGCGTGGAGAAGATGTTCCTTCAAGTGCTGGAGCAAGGTGCCGCCGGCGCCGTGGACGATGCACTTAGGGACGCCGGTCGTTCCCGACGAATAGAGGATGTAGATCGGGTGGTTGAACGGCAGGCGCCGGAACGCGATCGGTTGCGCGCGGAACGGGGTCGTATAATCGTCCCATCGCGTCGTTCCCGCCGGCAAGCCGGCGAGTGACGGCCGCTCCGCGACGAACGGCACCACGACCAGCCGCGTGAGCCCGCCGAGCTCGGCGGCGACGCCGCGCACACGTTCGAGCGAATCGAGGATCTTGCCGTTGTAGAAATAGCCGTCGGCGACGAACAGCACCTTGGGTGCGATCTGGCCGAAGCGGTCGATCACGCCGCGGATCCCGAAATCGGGCGAGCACGACGACCACACCGCGCCGATCGAGAGCGAGGCGAGCATGGCGATCGCGGCCTCGGGGATATTGGGGAGAAATCCGACCACGCGATCGCCGGGCGCGACGCCGTCGGCGAGCAGCGCCAGCGCCAGCCGCGAAACCGCGTCGTAGAGGTCGCCGTGGCTCACCGTCCGGGTTGCGCCGTTCTCGCCGCGAAAGACGAGCGCCGGCGTCCGATCGCGCCGGCGCAGCAGATTCTCGGCGAAGTTGAGCTTGGCTTCAGGAAACCAGGTCGCGCCAGGCAGCTTGTCGACGTCGCGCACCACCACCGTCCCTTGCGTCTCGGCGATGATCCCGCCGAACGACCACAGCGCGCGCCAGAACGCATCCGGCGCGGCGAGCGACCAGCGGTAGAGGCTTTCGTAGTCGGCGACATCGGCGCCGAAGTCGCGCCGGACCTCGGCCATGAACCGCGTCAGATTGGCGTTTGCGACACGCTCGGGCGAAGGCGTCCATAGCGGTTTTGGAATAGAATTCACCGCGCTACCCGCCCCGATCGCATCGACGGCATCGATTCCCCCTCGGCCGACTCCGGTTCCCATGATTCCAGTCGCGCGCGTAAAAGTGCCCCGGGCCTGCGTTTTTCGCAAGGCAGGGGCATCGCCGTGGCGCTGGTCGAGGCGCGCCCGTGGGTCCAAGTACGACGGATGTCCCCGACCGTTGCGACCGCGTTCCATCCGATGCACTGGCGCGCGCGCCTAGGCGCACTTCCGGCACCGACCCGGGCAGCGGCGGCGATGGTCGGCGCGTGCGTGATATGGGGCGCCATCACCATCGTCGTCCGCGACTTGAGCGCCAACCTTCACCCGTTCGAGATCGTGTTCTTCCGCACCTTTTTCGGGCTGGTCGCGATCGCGCCGTTCATGTTCCGGGCCGGCGTGCTCGATCGCCTGGGCGAAGCGGCGCGGCTCTATTTTTGGCGCGTGGTGGTGGGGCTCACCTCGATGCTGACGTGGTTCTACGCCATCACCAAGATTCCGCTGGCCGAGGCGACCGCGCTTTCGTTCATGACCCCGATCTTCGCGACCGTTGCCGCGATCGTGTTCCTGCGCGAAGTCGTACGATTGCGGCGCTGGACCGCGACCCTGATCGGGTTCGGCGGCGCGCTCCTGGTGTTGCGGCCGGGGGTTAGTTCGATCGGCATTGGCGAGATCACCGCGGTCGCCTCGGCGCTCGCCGGCGCATTGGCGACGGTGCTGGTCAAGATGCTGTCGCGGACCGAGGCGACCAACCGCGTGGTCGCGATCAATCTCTTGTTTCTCACGCCGCTCGCCTTGATCCCCGCCCTGTTCGTGTGGACCTGGCCGACGCCGACAGAGTGGCTGTGGCTCGCCGGCATGGGCTTCGCGGCGACCGCCGCCAACTGGCTCACCGTGCGCGCCTTCGCCCTCGGCGACACCACCGCGGTGCTGCCTTACGATTTCACGCGGCTCCCGTTCGTCGCGCTGCTCGCGTTCTTGCTGTTCGGCGAGGTGCCCGACCTTTGGACCTGGGTCGGCGGCGGCATCATTTTCCTCTCGTCCTTCTATATCGCGCGCCGCGAGGCGCAGATCCGCAAGCGCGACCGCGACGCGGCCACGACCACCAAAGTCACCTGAGGCATTACTCGGCGCGCAGCCGTTCGAGCGCCTGCGCGGCGCGGGCGCGGTGGTCCGTCGTCAGGTGCCGCTTCACGGCGGTAATCGCCGCTACCAGCACGCTTGCATCGTCGGTGTAGCCGAGCCCGGCGATGAAGTCGGGAATGACGTCGGCCGGCATCACGAAATAGGCGATCGCACCCAAGAGGATCGCTTTGACGTAGGCCGGCGTCCGCCGATCGACCGCGCAGTAATAAGCCGCCAGTGCCTGATCGAGGAACGGCACCTGCCCGAGCGTGCGCTTGGCCTTGGGCCAAAAGCCGCGCCGTACCGTCGCACGGTCGCGGGCGAGTTTGCCGGGATCGGGGTCTCGTTCGGCGGTCATCGGTTTTATGTGGGGCGGCGCTCTGCTAAGACAACGGCGTTATTGGCGGGGGTGGAACGATGAACATCAACGGCGTAGCGGCACTCGTTACCGGCGGTGCCTCGGGGCTCGGTGCGGCAACGGTCAAGGCGCTGATCGGCGAGGGCGCCAAGGTCGCGATCCTCGATTTCGACCGCGCCAACGCCGAGCGTTACGCGGCCGAGACCGGTGCCCGTGCCGTGATTTGCGACGTATCCGACGCCGCCGCCGCCGAAGCCGCGGTCGCCGCGGCCGAAGCGGCGCACGGACCGGCCCGCATCCTCGTCAACTGCGCCGGCGTCGGCACGCCCGGCAAGGCGGTCGGCAAGGACGGCCCGCTGCCGCTCGCTGCGTTCGCCAAGGTGATCAACATCAATCTGATCGGCACCTTCAACCTCGTCCGCTTGGCCGCCGCGCGCATGCAAACGCTCGAGCCGCTCGCCGGCGGCGAGCGCGCCGTCATCGTCAACACCGCGTCGGTCGCCGCCTATGACGGCCAGATCGGGCAGGTCGCCTACGCCGCGTCCAAAGGCGGTATCGTCAGCCTGACGCTGCCCTTGGCGCGCGAGTTCGCGAGCTTCGGCATCCGCGTCATGACCATCGCGCCAGGCATCTTCCTGACGCCGTTGCTGCGCACCTTGCCCGAGAAAGCGCAGCAGTCGCTGGCCGCGAGCGTGCCGTTCCCGAACCGCCTGGGCGATCCCGCCGAATACGCGGCGCTCGTAGTCCATATCCTCGAGAACCAGATGCTGAACGGCGAGGTGATCCGGCTCGACGCCGCGATCCGGATGGCGCCGCGCTGATCTAGGCGCGGGCAATCGCGTTCATCGCCCGCGCGAGCTCGACGTCGAGTTCGGTAACGCCGCCGGCGTCGTGGGTCGCGAGCGTGACCTCGACCCGGTTGTAGACGTTGAACCACTCGGGGTGGTGATCCATCTTTTCGGCGATGAGCGCTGCGCGGCTCATGAATCCGAACGCGGCATTGAAGGTGTCGAACTTGAAGGTCTTGGCGATCGCATCGCGGCCGGCCACCGATTTCCAGCCTTTGAGGGTACGGAGCGCGCGGGTGCGCGCGGCGGGGGCGAGCTTTTGCGGTCGGGCCATGGCTACCTCCTTAGGGGCGACGGAGCGCGAGCCTCGCCCGGTTTGGGGCGTACCGGCAAGCGGCAACGGGGCCGGCGCATGAACGATCGAGCGGACTGGGACCGCGCGCCGCCGACGCTCGCCGATTTCGAACGGCTCGCCGATCGGGCGATGGGCGCGATCCCCAAGCGGCTGCGCGACTTGGTTGATAACGTCGCGATCCGGATCGAGGAGTTTCCGGACGACGAGACGATGCGCGAAATGGAGATCGAGAGCCCGTTCGACATTCTCGGGCTCTACCGCGGCATCGACCTCGGCCACAAAGGCATGGGCGACGTCGCCCACGACGTCGACATGATCCTACTCTATCGCCGCCCGATCCTCGACTACTGGTGCGAGGGGTCCGATACGCTCGACGCGGTCGTGCGCCACGTCCTGATCCACGAGATCGGCCACCACTTCGGTCTCTCCGACGCCGACATGGAGGCGATCGAAGCCGAAGCCGACGATGCCGCCGCGGGCGCCTAGAGAGTAGATTTTCCGAAGATCGAATTCGCGGGCGTACCATCTGGCGCGCCGTTAGCCGTCCCCGCCTCCTCGATGGGGCGGGTGCTAGCGCCGTCCTGCAGCAATCGCTCGACGAACGCCGGCACGACCCGGGTCGCCGGTCCGTAGATCGCCTCGGCGAAGCGGCTGGCGCCGTCCGAAGGCTCGAGGTTGAGTTCGACCGTGTGCGCCGCGCCGATCCCGCGCACCTTATCGACGAACCCGGCCGCCGGGTAGACGTTCCCCGAGGTGCCGATCGCGACGAACAAGTCGCATTCGCCCAACAACGCGCCGATCCGTTCCATCGCGAACGGCATTTCGCCGAACCAGACGACGTGCGGGCGGAGATAGCCGAGCCTGCCGGCCGGCCCGACCGCCGCATCGCCGCAGCGCGGACAGCGGGTTTCGACCGACAAATCGCCCGGCCAATCGAGCACGTGCTCGGCGGCATGGCAGCGCACCTTCAAGAGCTCGCCGTGCATGTGGATGACGCTCCGCGATCCGGCGCGTTCGTGGAGCGAATCGACGTTCTGGGTAACGATGGTGACGCGTGCCCGCCCTTGGGCTTCGAGGTGCGCGAGCGCGGCGTGCGCGGCATCGGGCGCGGCGCCCAACAGGTTGCGCCGGCGGGCGTTGTAGAATTCATGGACGAAGGCCGGGTTACGGGCGAAGCCCTCGGGCGTCGCGACTTCGGCCAAGTCGTACTTGGTCCACAGCCCGTCGGCGTCGCGAAACGTGCCCAAGCCCGACTCTGCCGAAATCCCGGCGCCGGTCAAGACGACGATCGAGCGGAAGGTCATGACGCCGTTACGGCCCGCGCCGGCGCCGCGAGCGGGTAGATCATCTCGACCCGGTGCAGGGCGCCGCCGTTCCCGAGGAAGCTCTGGTAAAGTTGGAACGTCGCGACCGGGAACGGCAGGGCGCGAAATGGGCCCTGGTAGCTCACGTACTCGCTCACCTGGTAGGCGCGCGCGCCCTTGAGCCGCGCCAGCGTGACGTGCGGATGGTAGTTCCGCCGCTCCGGCTCGAGCCCGAGCGCGACCAGCGCGGCCTCGACCTTGGCCTGGAGGCGCATGAGCGCCGGATTGGGCGCGATCCCGACCCAGAGCGTGTGCGGCGGGCCGCGCATCGGAAACACCCCGAGGCCGTCCAGCGTCAGCGCGAAGCTCTCGCTTTCGATGCGGCCGAGCGCCAGCCGAATGTCGTCGAACAGCGGGCCGTCGACCTCGCCGATGAAGCGGAGCGTCAAATGCATCTGCTCGGGTTCGACCCAGCGCGCGCCGCGGATTCCCGAACACAGACCGGCGAGGCGGGTCTTGGCCGCGTCGGGGAGATCGATCGCGACGAACAGGCGGTGCATTGGGCTAACGCGTCACCAACGGCAGGATCGCCGGCACGATCCGCTCGACGATCAAGGCGACCCCGGCGCGGTTGGGATGGATGCCGTCGTTCTGGTTGAGCTCGGGCTTGGCGGCGACGCCGTCGAGAAAGAACGGGAACAGCGCGACACCGTGCTTGGCCGCGAGTTTCGGAAAAATCGCATCGAACGCGACCACGTAGTCGGCGCCGTAATTGGGCGGCGCGCGCATGCCGGCGAGCAGCGTCGCGATGCCGCGCTCTTTGAGGCGGGCGAGGATGGCATCGAGATTGTCGTGGGTGAGCTGGGGGTCGATCCCGCGCAGCGCATCGTTGCCGCCGAGCTCGACGATGACGAGGTCGGGCTTGTCGGCGAGCACCCATTCGAGCCGGGCACGCCCGCCGGCGGTGGTATCGCCGGAGACGCCGGCATTGACGATGCGGGCGGCGATCCCGCGCGCTTTGAGCGCTTTTTCGAGCTGAACCGGGAAGGCGTCGGCGGGCGGCAGGCCGTACCCGGCGGTCAGGCTGTCGCCCAAAGCTACGATCACGATCGCGTGGGCGCGGCCCGAATCGAACAGCAGGACGGCGAACAGCGCAAAAACAACGGCCAAAACCCGGTGCCGCCGTGTAAAAAGAGCGCCGGCTCGCCTATATGATGGGAATGCCCCGGTACGGTTCATGACTGCATCCCACGCCAATGCGGACGGCCCCCTCGTCGCGGTGAGCGACGTGCATGTGACTCTGGAAAGCTCGGCCGGCGCCGTCAACATCCTCCGCGGCGCCTCGTTGACGCTCGCCGCCGGCGAAGCGGTCGGTCTGGTCGGTCCGTCCGGCTCGGGCAAGTCGACCCTGCTCTCGGTCGTCGCCGGCCTCGAGCGCGCCGCCAAGGGCCGCATCGTGATCGCCGGCCACAACCTGGGCGCGATGGACGAGGACGCCCTCGCCGTGTTTCGCCGCCACCACCTCGGCATCGTGTTCCAGTCCTTTCACCTCGTGCCGACCATGAACGCGCTCGAGAACGTCGCTATTCCGCTCGAGCTCGGCGGCGCGCGCGACGCCTTTGCCCGCGCGCGCGAACGGCTGGTCGAGGTCGGCCTCGGCCATCGCCTGACCCATTACCCGGCGCAGCTCTCGGGCGGCGAGCAGCAGCGCGTGGCGCTCGCCCGCGCGTTTGCCGGCGAGCCCAAGCTCGTGCTCGCCGACGAGCCGACCGGCAATCTCGATTCCGCGACCGGGCACGCGATCGTCGACCTTATGTTCCGCATTCGCGCCGACCGCGGTACCACGCTGCTCCTCGTCACCCACGATACCAGCCTGGCCCAGCGCTGCGGCCGCGTGCTGCGGATGGACGACGGCCGCGTATTCGGCGCCGTTGCCGCCGACCCGGTGCGCGCCCACGCCGACCCGGCGCGAGCGCAAGGTCATGGCTGAAAGCGCGTTCTCGGTCGGCGCCTGGGCGCTCGCGGGCCGCTTTGCGCTCCGCGAGCTGCGCGGCGGGCTCAAGGGCTTTCGCATTTTTCTCGCCTGTCTGGCGTTGGGCGTCGCCGCCGTATCGGGCGTCGGCACGCTCGCCGCGGCGATCGCCGAGAGCTTGCGCGGCAAGGCGCAAGTCCTGCTCGGCGGCGACATGGACATCGCGGTTTCTTCCTACGCGCTCGATCCGGCGATCGTGGCCGACATCGGCCGCGATGCCGAAGCGGTTGCGATGGTGCGCGAGCTCCGCGCCCTGGCGGCGGCGGAAAAATCGGGCCGGCGGACGCTGGTCGAGCTCAAGGCGATTTCGCCGGCCTATCCGCTTTTCGGCGAGGTGACGCTCGAGCCGCGGCAGCCGTTGGCCGAAGCGCTCGCGCCGGCGGGCCCGCGCTACGGCGCCGCGGTCGAAGAATCGCTCCTGGCGCGCCTCGATCTGGCGATCGGCGATGTCGTCAAGGTCGGCGACATCGAGATCGTCATCCGCGCCGCCATCGTCCGCGAGCCGGATCGGGTCGCGACCGCGTTCACGTTCGGACCGCGGCTCCTGGTCGCCGATGCGACGCTCGATGCCGCGGGGCTGATTCGCGAAGGCAGCCTGGTCCGCTACAAATATCGCGTCAAACTCGCGGAAGGGCAGAGCGCGCGCCGGGTGGCCGAGCGGCTCAAAGCGGCGTATCCGACCCAAACCTGGCAGTTCCGCGATACCTCGCAGGCGCAGCCCGGCGTCGCCCGCTTCGTCGACCGCTTCGCCGTGTTCCTCACCCTGGTCGGCGTCACCGCGCTACTGGTCGGCGGCATCGGCGTCGGCAACGCGGTCGCCAACTACCTGGCCGGCAAGACCGCGACGATTGCGATCCTGAAGTGCGTCGGCGCGTCGGGCGCGACCGTGGTTCGCATCTACTTCGTGCAAGTCTTCATCCTGGCGACGCTTGGGATCGCGATCGGGATCGCGCTCGGCGCGACCGCGCCGTGGCTCGCCAACGCCGCGATCGGCGATCGGCTGCCGGTCCCGGCCGAGATCGGCTTCTACTGGAAGCCGGCGGCGCTCGCCGCCGCGTTCGGTTGGCTGATCGCGTTCGTGTTCGCGCTATGGCCGCTCGCGCTCGCGCGCGAAGTTCCGGTCGCCGGTTTGTTCCGGCATCTGGTCGAGCCGGCGCGGCGCTGGCCGCGGCTCCCCTACCTGATCGCGATCGCCGGCGCGGCGGCGGCGCTCGTGCTGCTGGCGGTATTCGGCGTCGGCCAGCCCTATCTCGCCAAATGGTTCGTGCTGGGTGCGGTCGGCGCGCTGTTGGCGTTCCGGGTGCTCGCGGCGGGCGTCGTCGCCCTGGTCGCGCGGATGCCGCGGCCGAGCCGGCCGCTCTTGCGGCTGGCAATGGCCAATTTGAGCCGCCCCGGTTCGCCCTCCGCCGCCGTGATCGTGTCGCTGGGCGCCGGGCTCACCGTGTTGATCGCGGTCGCGCTGATCCAGGTCAACCTCGCGCGCCAGGTCGCCGAGCGGGTGCCGCAGGACGCGCCGGCGTTTTTCTTCATCGACATCCAGCCCGATCAGGGCGCCGCCTTCGAGGCCGCGGTCGCCGCCGTGCCCGGTACCGGGGCGGTCGAGCGGGTACCAATGCTGCGCGGGCGCCTGACGCGGGTCAACGAGACCCCGGTCGAGGAGGTCAAGGTCGCGCCCGAGGCGCAGTGGGTGACGCGGAACGAACTCGGCCTCACCTACGCTACCGTCATGCCCAAGCGCACCCAATTGGTCGCCGGCGCGTGGTGGGCGCCTGACTACCGCGGCCCGCCGATCATCTCGATCGACGCCGATATCGCCCGCGGCTTGGGCATCGGGATCGGCGGCACCATGACCTACAGCGTCCTGGGCCGCGAGATCACGGCCGAGGTCGTCAACCTCCGCCGCATCGATTGGATGGACCTCGGCATCAACTTCGTGACCGTGTTCGCGCCTGGCACGCTCGATGCCGCGCCGCATACGCACTTGGCGACCGCGCGCGCGACGCCGGCAGCCGAGGAGCCCTTGTTCCGCGCCATTACCGAGAAGTTTCCCAACATCTCGCCGATCAAGGTCCGCGACATCTCCGAACGGATCGCGGGCTTCCTCGAAGAGGTCGCGGCCGGCGTCCGTGGCGCCGCCTCGCTCGCGGTCGCGGCCGGGGTCCTGGTGCTGGCCGGCGCGGTCGCCGCCGGGCATCGCCGCCGGGTTTACGATTCGGTGGTCCTCAAGGTGCTGGGCGCGACCCGTTCCAATCTCGTCGTCGGTTACCTGCTCGAGTTCGTATTGCTCGGGGTCGTCACGGCAGCGATCGCGGTCGTGATCGGTACGGTCGCCGCCTACGTCGTCGTGACCGAGGTCATGCGCTCGGACTGGGCGTTCGCGCCGGCTGCCGCGACCGTGACCGCGATCGGCGGGATCGCCTTGACCGCGCTCTTGGGTTTCTTGGGCACTTGGTGGGCGCTCGGTCAGAAACCGGCCCGGGTGCTCCGCGCCCAATAATCCCTATGGTCATAGGGACATAGCGCCGGGGTCCGCGGCCGCGGGGCGGGCGTCGAATCGGCTTGAAAAAGGCGAGGTTTGCGCAATATATGGGGGCGACCGCCGGACGTTGAGCCGGCCAACAATGTCTGGGGATTGCGAGCAAACACATGGCTGAGGAACTGAGAGCAACACGAATTGATGCGCGGACGGCCGAGGCCGTCCGCGTCGATGCGGGCCTGCGGAGCTACATGCTCCAGGTCTACAACTACATGGCGTCGGGCCTGTTCCTGACCGGCCTGATCGCCGCGGCGGTGGCTTACACCCCGTCGGTATTCAACGTCATTTTCGGCACGCCGCTCAAATGGGTGGTGATGCTGGCGCCGATCGGCATCGTGTTCTTCCTGTCGGCCCGGCTGCATCGGATGAGCGCCGCGGCCGCGCAAGCCTGGTTCTGGGGCTTCGCGGCGTTGTTCGGGCTGTCGCTCGCCTCGATCTTCGCGCTTTACACCGGGCTGTCGATCACCCGCGTGTTCTTCATCACCGCCGGCACCTTCGGCGCGATGAGCCTCTACGGCTACACCACCAAGACCGACCTGTCGAAGTTCGGGTCGTTCCTGATCATGGGCCTGATCGGCATCCTGATCGCCGGCCTCGTCAACATCTTCATCGCCTCGAGCGCGCTCCAGTTCGCGATCTCGGTGATCGGCGTGATCGTGTTCGTCGGCCTGACCGCCTGGGATACGCAGCGGATCAAGGAGGAGTATTCGGCGCAGGATGACACCGAGACTGCCGGCAAGAAGGCGATCTTCGGCGCGCTGCAGCTCTATTTGGACTTCATCAACCTGTTCATCATGCTGCTGCAGCTCTTGGGCGAACGGAAGTAAACCGCCCAAAACGTTAAGAACCGAAACGCCCGGCGGCAACGCCGGGCGTTTTTTTTGAAGCGAAGAGGAACGGCGACGCGCCGCTCAGGCGCCGACCACGAACAGCCGGGGCGCCTTGGCTTGCGCCTGTTCGAGCCAATGCAGAAGGTCGATCAAGACCGCGGCGCGTTTGACGACGCGACCCTGCTCGATCACGGCGAACCCGCCCTCGCGCGCCCGCTTGCCGAGCTTGACCAGGCGATAGACCGGGCGCTCGAAGCTCGAGCGGTAGACACCGAACTCGGCGCCAAAATTCGTCGTCTCGATCGAATAGTCGCGCCACACCCCGGCCATCACCATCCTGCTATAGAGCGCCAGCATCGCGTTCAGCTCGGCGCGGTCGAAGAACCCGGCCGGGCTATGGCCGCCGTAGCGCTGCGACTTACGGAGTTGGACTCCGGGTAGCCCGGAGCGGGAGCGGTCGAAATTGACTACTCCGCTCAAGCAACCTCCGGTGCGGATATTCTCCCGCTCACGGCTGGTGGGCCCTCCCTATTGCGACGATCTTATTACGGGCGTTCGGGCGGCTGCAACGGACTCGCGCTTGCGGGCGAGCGTCAGGCCGTCGCCAATCGGGACCAGGGCGAGCGAGATGCGATCGTCGTCGCGCAGCTTGCGGTTGAGCGCCCGGATCGCCTCGGTCATCGCGCTCGCATCGGCGGGGTCGGCGACGCTCCCGCCCCACAAAACGTTGTCGATGGCGATCAAGCCGCCCGGTCGCACCAGTTCGAGGCAGCGTTCGTAGTAGCGCTCGTAGTTGGGCTTGTCGGCGTCGATGAACGCGAAGTCGAAGCGCCCGGCCTCGCCGGTCGCCAACAGGCGGTCCAAGGTCGCGACCGCAGGGCCGAGGCGGAGATCGATCTTGGCCTCGACCCCAGCTTCGCGCCAATAGCGCCGCGCGATCCCGGTCCATTCCTCGTTGACGTCGCATGCGATGATCCGCCCCTCGGGCGGGAGTGCGAGCGCGACCGCGAGCGCGCTATAACCGGTATAGACCCCGACCTCGAGCGTGCGCCGGGCCCCGGTCAACTCGATCAACAGCCGCATCAGAGCGCCCTGCTCGGGCGTGATCTGCATCATCGAATACTGGACGTTCTGGGTCTCGGCCCGGAGCTTGGCGAGGATCTCGGGCTCGCGGACGGCGACGTCGCGGACATAGTTGGAGAGCGCTTCCGGGAGGTTCAGGGTGCGGCTCGACATCGGGATTCATCCTTCCATATCCAAGCGCGGCGAAGCCGCAGGGGCCATCAAGCGCGGCGACGCCGCAGGGCCAAGCGCGGCTAGCCTGCGCGGCAACGCCAGGGGCGAAAAAACGATGCCCCACAATGACCTGAAAGCCGCCTCGAAAATGCCGCAAACGCGACCTACATATCACGCACGGGCCCAAAGGGTTCGGTTGCCGAGGGAAGGGTATCCCCCCGCCGCATTCCCGAACGCAGCCGAACCCGCCCGATCTTCCTCCTGACGCCGGCTCCGCTCCCCCCGCATGAGCCGGCGTCGTTTTTTTTGGCCGGTGCGAACGGCGCGGGAAGCGTTAAGGTCGAACGTTCCCTCAAAGGAGGACCCCGACCACCATGGCGATCACGCTTTACGAGTTGCAGGCGGCCGACGACCGGCGCATCAGTCCTTATTGCTGGCGCACGCGCTTCGCCCTCGCGCACAAGGGGCTCGCCGCCACCTTCGTGCCGGTCAAGTTCACCGAAAAGGACAAGATCGCCTTCAGCGGCCAGGACAAGGTCCCAGTCATCCAGGACGGCGAGCGCGTCGTGTTCGATTCCTGGACCATCGCCGGCTATCTCGAAGACACCTACCCCGACCGGCCGTCGCTGTTCGGCGGCGAAGTCGGCCGCTCGATGGCACGCTTCATCAACATGTGGGGCGACAAGGTCCAGAATCCGAACTTGGGTTCGCTCATTATCGCCGACGTTTTCCAAGGGCTTTGCCCCGAGGACAAACCCTATTTCCAGAAGACGCGCGAGCAGCGGTTCGGTAAGGCGCTGGCCGAAGTGCAAAAGGGCCGCGAGGAGCGGCTCGCCGGCTTCCGCGCGGCGCTTGAATCGGTCCGGAGCGTCGTCGCCGAGCAACCGTTCATCTGCGGACCGAAGCCCGCCTACGCCGACTACATCGTGATCGGCGGCTTCATGTGGGCGCGGTGCACGAGCCCGTTCAAGCTCCTCGATCCTGCCGACCCGGTCCATGCGTGGCGCGAGCGCATGCTCGGCCTCTTCGACGGCATGGGCGCCAAGGCCAAGGGCTTCCCGGCCTGAGCCCGCCATGCTCCTGATCGACAACGCGATGCAGGCGGGGCTGATCGCGGTCCCGGACTGCATCGGGGTCCTCGAAAAAGCGTTCCTCGGGCTCGCCACCGGGCGCTCGATCATCCGGCCGAAAACCGACCTCCTGTTCCCGGCGGCCCGCCCCGACGGTTACTTCCGGTTCGGCTCGATGGAGGGCGCCCACGATGGCATCTGCGCGCTCCGTATCATCTCGGAGATCGCGGCATGGGAGCGCCGCCCCGACGGCACCATCCGCGAAGAGCAGCATTGCATCGAGCCCGGCACGTATCTGGGCTTGGTGCTCCTGTTTTCGACCGACACCGGCGCGCCGCTGGCGATCCTGAACGATGGCCACATCCAGCATGTCCGGGTCGGCGCCTCGGCAGGCTTGGGCGCCAAGTACTTGGCGCGGATCGATGCCAAGACCGTCGGCCTGATCGGCGCCGGCGGCATGACACGGACCTGCCTCGAAGCGTTCTGCGCGATCCGCCCGATCGAACGCGCCAAGATCTACAGCCCGACCGCCGCCAACCGCGAAGCGGCAACGGCCGAACTTCGCGCCAAGCTCGGGATCGATGTCGTCGCGGTCGCAACGGCACGCGAAGCGGTCGCTGGGGTCGACATCCTCGCCACTTGCACCAACGCGATGACGCCGGTGTTCGAGGCGGACTGGCTCGAACCGGGGACCCATGTCACCTGCGTTGGCACCCAGGAGATCAGCCGCGCCGCCGAAGCCCGTTTCGACGTCAAGATCCGCCAGGGCGTGGCGACGATCGCGCCGGCGCGCGAGACGGCGCGCAACCGCTCGGACTTGGGCCTTTCCTACGCGGCCTATGTCGGCGGCACCGAGGCCGAGATGGCGCGGCTGCCGGCGGGCGGCGCCCAGCGGCTCGACACCGCCGCCTACCCCGAGTTCGTCGACCTCGCGACCGAGCGCGTGCCCGGCCGCACCCGCGCCGACGAGATCACCTTCTACTACAACCACGGCAACCAGGGCCTGCAGTTCGCCGCCGCTGGCGGGCTCATCTATCGGAACGCCAAAGCCCGCGGCATCGGCACCGAGCTTCCCGATGCCTGGTTCCTCGAGGACATCAAAGCGTAGGCGTACGGCTCAGGCGTAGGTCGCGCTGGCCAAGGTCGCGAGTGCGCCGTGATCGTCGGCCGCCCACAATTCCAGCGAGTGTCCGCTCCCGTGCTTGCCGGCGAGCGTAAACGGCTGGGTGTCGTAGAGCGCCCGCAGCATCCGATAGTCGAGCGACTTCAACACGAGTTCGGGCCGCTCGCGGCGGACGAGGTCCAAGAGGAGGATCACCGTGAGCGGCCCGTGCACCACGAGGCCCGGATAGCCGTGCTCGTCGCAATAGCGGTGGTCGTAGTGCAGCCGGTAGCCGTTGAACGTGAGCGCCGAAAACCGAAACAGCAGTGTCGCGTCGGCGCGGATCGAGCGCCGCCACGATGACTGCGTTGCCGCCGGCTGCGGGTCCGGGCTTTTGGCGCCCGGCCGCGGCGGATCGCGATAGACGATGTCGTGCTCCTCGGTGGTCGCGACGCCGTCCGGGCCGCTCACCGTATGGCGGACGGTCACGAACACGAGCCGGCCGGAGCGGCCGGTCTTGGGGTCGACCCGGATCACCTCGGAGCGGCGCCGGATCGCCTGACCGACGCGAAGCGGTCGTTCGAAACGCATCCGTCCGCCCGCCCACAGCCGGGTCGCGAGCGGCACCGGCGGCAGGAAATCGCCGCGGCGCGCATGGCCGTCGGCGCCGAGGTCGGCCTGACGCTCGGTCGGCAGGAAGAAGAACCAGTGCCAGGCCGGCGGCACCGGATCGCCGGGCCGGGGCGGCGGGTCGTCGCGGTCCAACGTAGCCGCGGCGCGCGCCAGCGGGTTCGGCGTGACGATATCCTCGGCCTCGACCGTGCGCCCGACCCAGGCGCGGAGCGTCTCGAGGTCGTCCTCGCTCACGGCGCCGGCTCGCGCCCTGGTCACGCCGCAAACTCGCGTCGGAGTGCCCCCGAATGCTCGCCGATCGCCGGCACCCGGCCCAGTGTGTGCGGCCGCCCGGCGATCCGATGCGGTGGTGCCGACACCATGACCTCGCCGCCGGGCGTTCCCACCGGCAGACGCCGCCACTGCGGGTGTTTCAGCACATCGCGGCAACTGTTCAAATTGCCGAACGCGAGGCCGGCCGCGGTCATCCGCTTGGCGACCTCGGTGCGCGTGAGCCGGGCGAATACGCCATCGATCGCGGCATTGAGGTCGGACCGGTTCTCGCACCGAAGGATGTTGGTCGCGAGCTTCGGGTTTTTCTCGACCTCGGGCTTCTCGAGCACGGTCGCGCAGAACGCCGCCCATTCGCGCGGGTTCTGAACCGCGATCACGATCGGGCCGTCGCTGGTGCGATAGGCGCCATAGGGGGCGATCGAGGTGTGGCTAAAACCGATCCGCGGCGGCTCCTTGCCGGCCTCGGTCTGCAGGAGCTGCGGCGTCATCAGGTCGGCCATCGAGTCGAACAGCGACAGCGAAAGGGCGCTGCCTTGGCCGGTGCGGTCGCGACGGATCACGGCCTCGAGGATCGCCGCGTAACAATTGGCGCCGGTGGTGAGGTCGCAGACCGAGACCCCGGTCCTCCCCGCCGCTTCGGGCCCGCCGCTGATCGCGGCGATTCCGGATTCGGCCTGGACCAAAAGGTCGTAGGCCTTCATCTCGCGGTAGGGGCCTTCCTCGCCGTAGCCGGTGATGTCGCAGGTGATGAGGCGCGGGTTGAGTTGGCGGAGCTGGCGCGAGCCGACGCCGGCGCGCTCGGCGGCGCCGGGCAGTAGATTCTGGATGAAGATGTCGGCTTTGAGCGCAATCCGGCGCAGGAGTTCGGCATCCTCTTTGTTCTTGATGTCGAGGACCAGCGATTCCTTGCCGCGGTTCAGCCACACGAAGAACGTGCACCCGCCCGCCGCCAACGTGTCGTAATAGCGGGCGAAGTCGCCCTCGGCGCGCTCGATCTTGATGACGCGTGCGCCGGCATCGGCGAGCTTGGCGGTGCAGAACGGCGCCGCCACCGCTTGTTCGAGCGCGAGCACCAGCACGCCGTCGAGAGCACCGGACATAGGCAGGACCTCCGTACGCGACCCTCAATAAGAACGCGGCAGGCCGAGCACGTGCTCGGCGATGTAGGACAGGATCAGGTTGGTCGAGATCGGCGCGACCTGGTATAGCCGGGTCTCGCGGAACTTGCGCTCGACGTCGTACTCCTCGGCGAAGCCAAAGCCGCCGTGGGTTTGCAGGCACATGTCGGCCGCCTGCCACGACGCATCGGCGGCGAGCAGCTTCGCCATGTTGGCCTCGGCTCCGCACGGCTCGCCGGCGTCGAACAGCGTCGCGGCCCGCTCCACCATCAGCGCTGCCGCTTCCGAGGCGGCGTAGGCCTTGGCGATCGGAAACTGGATGCCCTGGTTCTGGCCGATCGGCCGCCCGAACACGACCCGGTCCTTGGCGTAGGCCGAGGCCTTGGCGATGAACCAACGCGCATCGCCGATGCACTCGGCGGCGATCAGGATGCGTTCGACGTTCATGCCATCCAAAATGTAGTAAAGCCCTTTGTTCTCCTCGCCGATCAGATTGGCAGCCGGAACGCGGAGGTTGTCGAAGAACACTTCGGTGGTCGCGTGGTTGATCATGGCGCGGATCGGCTTGATGGCGAGGCCGCGGCCGAGCGCCTCGCGCATGTCGACGATGAAGACCGAGAGCCCCTCGGTCCGCTTCTTGACCCGGTCCTTGGGCGTGGTGCGCGCCAGGAGCAGCATCAGGTCGGAGTGCTCGGCGCGCGACGTCCACACTTTCTGGCCGTTGACGACATAGTGGTCGCCGTCGCGGACCGCTGTCGTGCGCAAGCTGAGCGTATCGGTGCCGCTGGTGGGCTCGGTCACGCCGAACGCCTGGAGCCTGAGCGCACCCGACGCGATCTTCGGCAGATACGCCTGCTTCTGCGCCGCATTGCCGTGCCGGAGGATGGTGCCCATCGTGTACATCTGGGCGTGGCAGGCGCCGCCGTTGCAGCCGCTCTTGTGGATTTCCTCCATGATCGCCGCGGCCTGGCGAATGCCGAGGCCGCTGCCGCCGAAACTTTCCGGGATCAGCGCCGCCAAGAAACCCGACTGGGTGAGCGCGTCGACGAACTCCTTGGGATAGGCGCGCTCGCGGTCGGCCTTGCGCCAGTATTCGCCCGGGAATCCGGCGCACAGCCGGCGCACCGCCTCGCGGATATCGGGAAAGGTCTCGCGCGGGGCGTCCGCGGCCCCGCGCTTATCGGCGGCCATCTTGTTCCTCCCTCTGGGATGGGGCGGACTTTAGCCGCCGGCCCGGGCGCGAAAAAGGGGCTTCGCGGCCTTTTTAGAGGAACGGCGCGCAGATCCAGGTATAGACCTGCTCGAACAGCGCGATATCGCGCACGAACGGGAACGCGGCGAGCGCGAGCGCGAGCGCGCCGAGAAAAATGTAAGCCGCGAGGCGGTTGAACCGCTGGGCGGCGGCGGCCGACCGATCGTTCATGCGGCAAGGGTAGGGCGCACGTCCTTTTTTTTCAATCTCGCCCCCCTTATATTCATGGCACAACGGTTCGGGCGGGTGTCATGCTGGTGTGGGTGCGCGTCTTTCTCTATGCGCTGATCGTCGTGGTCGGCGGGGCGGCGTTGATCGTCGCCGCGTTCGGGCCGGAGCGCGGCGTCCGCATCCTCGAGGACTTCGCCGCGACCAAGGTCGGCGGCCCGTTCGCGATGGTCGATCACGACGGCCGGGCGGTGACCGATGCCGACTATCGCGGCCGATACATGGTGGTGTTTTTCGGCTTCACCAATTGCCCCGACGTGTGTCCGACCGAGCTTCAGACCGTCACCGCGGCGCTCGACAGTCTGCCGAAGCCGACGCTCGAAAAAATCCAGCCTTTGTTCGTCACCGTCGACGATGAACGCGACACGCCGGCGGCGATGAAGGCGTATCTCGCCAATTTCCATCCGCGCTTCATCGGCCTGACCGGCACCGCGGCGCAGATCGAAGCGATCAAGAAGGTCTATCGCGCCTATGCGGCCAAGGGCGAGCGCAACAAGGACGGCGAGTTCATGATCGAGCACGCCGGCTTCCTTTACGTGATGGATCCGGACGGCAAGTTCGCCGAGGTGCTGAAACCCGGCCTCAAACCCGACGAACTCGCGGCCAAACTCAGGCGGACCGTCGGCTAACCCACTGCTATCGCTCGAACGTGACGCCGGCGGTTGGCGCCGGCGTGATAGCGTCAGGCATGCGTTCGCTCGTCGCAGCCGCACTCGCGGCGGTTCTCATCGCGCTCGCCGCCCCGCCGGTCGGCGGGCAAGAAGACGCCGACGCCCGCGCCGAAGCGCTCATTCGCAAATACCGCGTCATCGCGTTCGGGGCCGAATACGACCCCGATCCGCGGCCGGTCCAGAAGTGGGTCGGAGCGGTCCGCATCCGCGTTCACGGCGATACCAGCTACCGCGGGCGCGCCGAGGCGCTCGGCGTCGAACTCAGCGGCCTCACCGGCCTCGAGATCGCGATCGTCGAAACCGGCGGCAATCTCCACTCCGCATGTTGTCGGCCGATGAATATTTCGCCTTCGCCGCGGCGCGCACGGGCGGCGCGCTCAAGCGCTCGATCGAGGCGCGGCGGAGCGCCTGCTTCGGGCTCGCCGTCGTCAACGATCGCGACGAGGTGATCGGCGGCCACGCCGTCGTCAACCTCGCGTTGGCGCCGATCGAGATCGAAGCCTGCATCGTCGAAGAAGTGACGCAGCTGGTGACCGGGCTCTTCAACGATTCCAACCTGCCGCCGCGGCCGTCGCTGTTCTCGTACCGCTATTTCCACCCCAAGATCAGCGCCACCGATGCGATCATGATCCGGGCGCATTTCGACCCGGCGCTAGTGCCGGGCATGGCGGCCGACGATGCCATCGCCATCGTCCGCCCGCTCATCCGCGCCGCGCTCGCGCGCGAGCCATAGAGACTTAGGCTAGGTGCCTTTCGCCCGCCCGCCGATGTGGATCGGTTGGCCGGCGCCGACATGGGCGGCTTCGAGGTAGAGCTCGGAGAGCGTCGGGTGCGGGTGAATGGTGAGGGAGAGGTCCTCGACCGTCGCGCCCATCTCGATCGCGAGCACGCCCTCGGCGATCAGGTCCGAGGCGTGCGGCGCGGCGATGTGGACGCCGACGATGTTCTTACGGTCGCGGTCGGCGACGATCTGGAGGAAGCCCTCGGTCTGATTGAGCGTCTTGGCGCGGCCCGAGGCAGCCAAGGGAAAGGTCGCGACCGCGGTCTCGATCCCAGCGGCTTTCGCCTCGTCAGCGGTCATGCCGGCGGTGGCGATCTCGGGATCGGAAAAGACGACGGCCGGGATCGCCTGCGGCTGGAATGCGACTTTCTTGCCCGAGAGCGCTTCGGCGGCGACGATGCCTTCGGCCGACGCCTTGTGCGCTAGCGCGGGCCCGGTGGTGATGTCGCCGACCGCCGCCAAATGCGGCGTCAAGCGGCGGTCGGGCGCGACCGGCAAGAGCCCGCGGTTGTCGGCCTTGACCCCGGCGCGCTCGAGGCTCAGATCGTCGCTGTTGGGGCGGCGGCCGATCGCGACGATCACCTTTTCGACCGCGACCAGCTTCTCGCCGCCCGGGGCATCGACGACCAGCGTTCCCTTGTCGAAGCTCTTGGCCTTGGCGTTGGCGATCACTTCGACCTGGAGCTCGGCCAGCCGCTTTTCGACCGGCCGCACCAGGCGGCGGTCCATGGTCGGGAGGATCCCGGCCAGCGCTTCGACGATCGTGACCCGGCTCCCGAGCTTGGCGAGCGCGATCCCGATTTCGAGGCCGATGTACCCGCCACCGACGATCGCGACCGCGGCCGGTAACGTCTCGAGCGCCAGCGCGCCGGTCGAGTCGAGGATCGTGGTCTGGTCGACCTTGAACCCGGTGAGCGCCGCCGGCCGCGACCCGGTCGCCAGGATCATATCGTTGAACTTGACGAAATTGGCCGGCATGCCGGTGATCGCGACCGCGCCTTCGTCCGGGCGGGTAAAGCGGAACTCGCCCTTCATCACGCGGACACCGGCCTGTTTCAAGAGCCCGCGCACGCCGTTGGTCAAGCCCTTGACGACGTCGCGCTTCCAACGCTGCAGCGCCGCCATGTCGACGCCCTGGCAGGACGCCTTGATGCCGAGTGTGGCGGCTTCGCCGATCCGGTGCGCTTGGTCGGCGGCTTCGATGATGGCTTTGGACGGAATGCAGCCGACGTTCAGGCAGACGCCGCCGACGCCGTCCTCGCCCTCGCGCTCGACCAGCGTCACTTTGCGGCCGAGTTGCGCCGCGCGCAGCGCCGCAATGTAACCGCCGGGACCGCCGCCGACGACGACGAGGTCGGCCTGCTCGGCGATCTGGCCGATGACCATGGGGGCCGCCTAAAGCCGGCCCAGCAGCCGGATCGGATCGCCCAACAAGCCGGCGAGCGTGAGCACGAACGTCCCCAGATGCTCGCCGTCGTTCACGCGATGATCGGTCGAGGTGATGATCGGCAGCACCGGCCTCACCGCCGGCTGGCCGTCGACGGCGATGACATCGTCGTGGATCGCGCCGAAGCCCGAAATCGCGACCTGCGGCGGCTTGATGATCGGCGTTCCCATGCGGGCGCCGTAGCTCCCGAAGTTGGTGATGTTGAAGGTGCCGTCGGCTAGGCGGTCGGGCGAGATCTTGCGGGAGCGGGTGAGTTGGGCGAGTTCGGCGATCTCGACCGCCAGGTCGAACAGCGACTTCATGTCGGCGTCGTGGATGACCGGAACGATCAGGCCATCGTCGGTCGCCATGGCGAGGCCGATGTTGTAGCGGCTGCGGTGGACGATCTCTTCTTTCGCCATGTCGAGGGTGGCGTTGAACGAGGGAAATTTCTTGAGCGCCGCCACCACCGCCTTGATGAAGAACGGCAGGTAAGTGAGCTTGACCCCGTCCTTGGCGAACTCGTCCTTCAAGCTCGCACGCGCGGCCACGAGCTTCGAGGCGTCGGCCGTGTACCAGTCCCAAATGTGAGGGACGGTGAGGCTGTCGTTCATCGCCTGGGCGATGCGGCGACGGAGACCGCGGAGCGGCCGTACCTCATCGCGGCGATCAGCCGGCGGTACGACGATCTTCGCCCGGGCCGCCGGTCGGGCCGAGGCGGCGGTCGGGATGCTCGCGGCGGCCGGTGCCACACGCGACGGAGCGCGCGCCGGGGCCGCGGGCTTCTTCGCAGCGCGCTCGACATCGTCGCTGGTAACGCGCCCGCGCGGACCGGTGCCGGCGATGGTTCCGAGATCGATGCCGAGCTCGACCGCGCGCTTGCGGGTCGCGGGCGCGGCGAGAACACGACCGGGCCGCGCCGGAACCGACGGTGCTGTCGGTTTTGCCGCCGGTACTGGCCGGCGCACCGGCGCGGGGACGATCGACGCGCGCGGGGTTTGAGCCGCCGGTGCGCGCGGAACCGATGCCGCCGCCGG